>ERZ773192.776-NODE-776-length-37405-cov-7.485274_pt1 | contig 37405 bp, 61 predicted proteins | sample MGYA00581010_ERZ773192 | MGnify/ENA primary metagenome ERZ773192 (study PRJEB29015, sample SAMEA2737741) | human gut metagenome | biome: human gut; feature: human-associated habitat; material: faeces | place: China | collected 2012 ...
GAAATCTTTCGATTTCCGGTCGTTTCTGGTGCGGACTACTGGACTCGAACCAGCCCTCGTCTTTTTACACACACAAAAAGTTTTAAAATCAGGCAAAAACCGGGCATTTTATCCACTTAAAGCAAACATATTTTGTTCTATAAAAAGTGCAAGTGTGTACTTTTGTGTGTACCCGTTTCCGTAGCCGCTTACGAATGGATGATACAAAAGCGCCCGAAATAACTACCATTTTATGTCTCAGAGACAGGGCATAAATTGGTAGTGATTCGGTCGCTTTCTGCTGTCCCCATCATAGGGGCGCAGTTTTAGGTAGTGATTCTTCGCGATTTACTGTCCGGGTGTTTTGTGCTTGGTCAGTCAGCCCATCGCGGCGGCGAGTTTGCGGATCAGGTCGCTGCCGTACTTGTACGCCGCAAGGTAGTCCATCGTCTTGTCCTCCAACCCCGCCCGCTTTTGGAGCTGCGCGCGGTAATCCTCGTACTTCGGGCGGTACGCGCCCAGTACCAGCGACAGCTTGCGCTTGCGGCGGTAGACCCCGTCGCCGTTTGACTGGCTGCCGGTGTTGCCGTTGGAGGTATTGCCCTCGATGGCGGTGACATACTGCCCGCTGACGCTCTCGCAGATGCCGCAATGGTCGGTCTTGTACGACGTGCCCAGGAAGTCGTAGATCAGCACGTCGCCGGGCCGGTAGCCCGTGGTGACCCACTGCCCGTGTGCCTGCGCCCAGCGCATCAGCTCGCCGCAGGGGGCCGTTTTGCCGCCGTCCATAAAGAGCGACTTGTCCACCTGCTGGAAGCACCACCACACGAACTGCATGCACCAGTACACGCCGTCCATGCCGTAGGCCTTGCCGTTGAATTGCAGTTTCATTTCAATCGTCCTTTCCTTTGATCTTGATATTGGTGAGCAGGGCAAGCTCTGCCGTCCACGCGGCGAACCACGCGACGGTCAGGCTGTCCGGCACAATTTTGTCGTTGGCGGTGAGTACGAGACTCACGATGCAGTACCACGTCAGGTTGAAAATCGCCGCCCAGACGTACCGGTCGCGCTTGCGCACACCCCGAGCAGCTGCGCGAGGATCGCCAGCACGGAGGCCAGCACGACAACCGCGCACAGCACGCAGACCGCGATGAGGAACACCTGCCACCACGTCACGAAATCACCTCCCACTCGTCGATCTCCGACTTGATGCGGTCGATAAAACTGTTGCCGCCGAGGGCCTTGTACCTGCGGTAGAGATAGAGAAAATTCTCCAGCTCGTACTGTCGGATGGTGCGGCCCTCCCTGTGGCGGTAGTAGGTGTGCAGCATGTCGTGCCGGAGCTGGCATTTGAGCGCGTCGGTCAGTTTGTCCAGCCCGAGCAGCTTGCTGCGCAGCGGCTTGACAAGCATGGCGACCGCCGCGAGGATCACCGTCACCTCCGAGCACAGCGCCGCCAATTTCGATAAACTTTCCATAGGCGTTGTCTCTCTTTCCGGCGGCGCGAAAAAAGCCGCCTTGTCGTGCTTGACAAAGCGGCTTTAGGTGTGCTATATTTAGGCCAGTAAGAACGGCTGCCATTGCTGGTGGCGGTCGTCCCTCAGTGAGTTTATAGCTCGAAGGAAACGCCGCTTACCGCTATGGTGGGCGGTTATTTCTTATGTCTTGTGACCGTGAAGATCAGAGACGCAAGACCGATGAGCACAAGCGAATATGTAAACATATCAGCGTATGTAACCATCGCGCACCTCCTTTGCAGGAAGTGGACAACCTCGCCGTTCTTACCGGCAGGCGAATTATAGCACAGTCTGCCGCGCTTTGTCAATTTGCCGCCCTCCGGGGCGGCTTTTTTACTTGTTCAGCTCCGCGAGCTTTTCCGCGATGTCCTCGGGGATGGCGCAGGCCGTCATCTTGACGCAGTAGCCGTCCGCGTCATAGGTGAGTTTGTAGCAGGGGGCGACATAGATCTCCGTGCCGGCGCGGGAAATGTCGCGCGCCATGACGGGCTGCACGATGCTGTTCTTGACGCCCGCCTTTTCGCTCAGGCCCGCGGGGGTATCGGTGACCTCGATGGGCTTGCCGTCGGATGCGATTCTCTTGTAAGTAGCCATTGTTTTGTTCTCCTTTTCTTTGTTCAAAATTTATTTATCATCAGCGTATTTCTCGCCGGTGATCTCCTTGATGCTGGATTTTCTTATGCTGACCATGATTTAGCTCGTCAAAAAGGTTTGCAGCGCGTTCCGCGTCTCCGCCACATGTTCGCGTGCGCGTTCGGCGTAGGTTTTCTTCATGTCACTTCTCCTCCATCAAAAGAATTTTCGTGGCGTGTTCTGCGTCCTCAAGCTGCGCCCGCAGAGGCCATGACATTTGGATTGAAGATTATGCCGCACCGCCTTTTGTGAAATGCGACGAAGCAACGTTAGGAGCTGCCCCCGGATTTTAGCATGCTAAAGTTGTACATATTGCACTCCTTACTGTTTCACAGCGTTTGCCTGTAACCATGTGAGCAGGTCACCGGTCGGCGGCTCAAAAAATGTGATGGTGCGATATGCCTCGTTAACCCAACCGTCGGCGTCCCAAACATTAATTGCGTCATAATATATACCGGAACCAGGAAAAAAGTTTCCACGCACTTCAATTTTTTGAAAATTCGTAGAATTAGATTCGAAAGGAATCTCCATTGTTATTGAGCCGTACATAAGTTCTGGGGATTGTTTGATAACCCACGTTTCCTCAAACTTCGCTTTCTTCCTCGGCAAATTATAAATCATCGCCGTTCACCTCACGAAAACGCCACCGGCATAACCGTCACATAAACGTCAATGCTTGCCGTTGGCATGGTCTCGCACTGAAACGTCAGGTTGCCTGCCGCCTGCGCCACGCACAGCACGCCGCAGCTGTTCCACGCGCTGTCATACGACGTGTCGACGGGCGCGGGATAGATGCACTGCTTCGTCGTGTCGGCGAGGATGCCGGAAACCGTTACCGTCTGCTTCTTGGTGCTGGAATCCCACCCTGCCACCGTCAGCGTCACCTTGCGCATGGTCACAGTTGCAGATGCGCCGATGTTGTTACGAGCCTGTTCTTTTTGGGCGGATGTCAGATTCTGAGAAACATCGTATCGGACAGGCGCAACCGCGCCGTTGATCCGATCACCTGCTGCGTCGTGCGCGGTGACACCGGACAAAAGCGTCTCCGGTGTCACGGTGTCCCCGGTCAGATCAAGCAGGACTGTTCCGTCGCTGAGCTGGACTTTGTTGTTGGCCATGCCGCACCTCCTCAGCCGATGGTAACCGTCTTGCCTCCCTGCGCGTTGTCGGTGTAGGCAATCGGGATCGCCGCCACCGTGACAGAGCTGAGGCAGTTGTACCCCTCGTCGGGCAGGACCTCCTGCGAGGCGAACGTGGGCGTGACGCTCTTGGCCTGCGGCTTCATTCCCTCGCTGCCGGACATCGTGCCGAGCACGCCGAGGACGGTGATGCCCTCGCGGATGTTGGAGGGGATCAGCTTTGCCTCTTCGGCTGCGTCGATCTGCGCTTTGCCGCTGCCGTCGTGGTAGCCCTGGGGGATGGTGACCGGTTTACCCTTTTCCGTGATATTGAGCGTCTTTGCCCCATTGTTTGGCATGGTGCCGGTGACCTTGCTGCCGGTGACATAGGCCGTCTTGCCGGATAGAATTTCCGCCGCGCCCGCGGTGGCGTCGCCGGTGTCCGCGTCAAACTCGCAGGAGCCGGTGATGGGCGCACCGTCCTTGCCGTGCGCGGTAAAGCCCTTGAGGAGTTTGTCCGCGACCACGGTGTCTTGGGTGAGGTCCATGAGGACTTCGCCGCTCGAGAGCACGATTTTGCTGTTGTACTGATTTTCAGCCATTGAAAATACCTCCGATAAAAATTGTTTTTCCGCCCGCGGGGTTTTCCACACGGGCGACCGCAATAGGATCAACGGTCACATTGTCTTTCAGAAACTTGTCCTTTGTGGCAAGCTCCTGCGTCTCAAAGTCGGGCGTCACGGTATATGGACCGTCATACGGCTCGCCTCCGCCGCCCCCGCGGATGGTGACGTCAAACGCTACCGAAAGCGCCGTTTTCTGCGTCAATTCGAACGTGACCATCAGATCACCTTCCTACTCAGCGCACGCTTGACGTCAAGGCGCTGCATTTCCGAGCCGATCACGTCGCCGCTCGGGAACTTCACGCGCACCTGCATGGGGCAGACGGTCGGAAGGCCGAATGTCTCCGGCTGCGTGAGGGGAAAGTGAAATTTGCCGTCGGAAAACGTGACATCGCCCGGATAGGTCTTGACAAGGTTCAGCAGCGCGATCTCGACCAGAGAGACGGCCGGGGGGCTGAGCGTCTGGCCCTCGTTGGTGATCTCCACGTCGATGGAGTAAGCGTCGCCCTGTACCATTACGTCGTCACCTCCGTTGCGCTGACGGCTCCGGTGTCGTCCACCGTCAGCTTGAATTTTTTCGTGCTGCCCGCCGTCGAGGAGGGGATAATGATCTCGCCCTCGTCCACGCGCTGCAATAGCTCGTCGGTCTTCTCGCCGGTGTAAAGCATGGTGTAATAATCGTTCGGCATAAAAACCTCCTTAAACGATCATTCTCCGCCCGAGGGAATCGAGCAGGCCGAAGTTGTTGCTGGTCACGAGCGGGCCGGACTGAATCTCTTTTTTCTTGCGGTAGTAGATGATGATGCAGCCGGGCTTGCCTGCGCCGCCTGCGCCCGCAGAGCCGCCGGTCGCCCATGCTCCGCCCGTTTCTGTTTTCGGATTTTTGCCGGATGGCGAAAACGACATGCTGAGCGTACCGACTGCACCGGCACCACCGCCGCCGTGACCGCCGTCTCCGCCGTCGCCATAGTTTTCGCCGTCATTCCCGTTGGCTCCGTTTGCGCCTTTGCCGCCGCCTGAACAGTTGCCGCTAAGCGTAACAACGCTTTGAGAGGGATCGTTCGAATCGAACTCGCCGTATAGGTTGATATAGACTTCTCCTGCCGAAGTCGCGCCGTTTGCTCCTTGTGCAGCACCGCCGCCGCCCCATCCGTTTGCCGTTACAGTTCCCGATGTCCCGTACTTGGTTTGGCTTACCGTTTTGCTGTTGATCCCGTAGCCTCCGAGATAATTGCCGACTGCTTGACCGTTATTTCCGGGGGAGCCTCCGTTTCCTCCCTTTATACCGTTCGCGCCTTTTCGACCGAAAAAAGTTTGCGTCACCAAATCATAATAGCCATCGGCTGAGGCTTCACCGGACGCGCTTGACAATTCCCCAAATGTGCTGTTTCCGGCAGGCTGTGCCGCCGCATATTGGAATTTTTGCCCGGTTATTACATTTAGCGATGCGATTAAAATTTTTCCGCCGGAGCCACCCTCGCCGCCTTCGCCGCCTTGACCAGCGGACGAGCCGGAATAGGAACCGGATGATCCTCTTTTGGACTGCGAAGAAATGCCTGCTGGGCTGCCTGCGCTTCCGCTTGCGCCCGCAAAGCCGCCGCCAATAACCACAACACGAATTTCACCGTCTATTTCTGATTCCCACTCGCCCGAGCCTGTGAGGATGACGCGCTCGTCGTAGTATTCCGTGGTTTCCGGCTGCGGGGGCAGAAAGCCGACGAGCGCCGAGGTGCGGGACTTGAGCAGCCCGGAGATCTTCGTCTCGCGCGAGGCGATGCAGGCGAGCGTCTGCTGTTTGTCCCACTCGTTCCAGAGCGAGACGACGTGCCCGGCGTGCTCGGCTGCTGGGTTGACGTCCACGGTGAGCTGCTCGCGGCAGGCGTAATAGGCTGCCATGCGCTGCGCGACCGCGGAGGAGTTGACGAGCGAGACGAGCGTCGCGTCGGCGATCTCCTCGACGTTCTCCGCCGCGCCCTCGGTCACGGTGCGCGTGACGACGCGCCGGTTGTGGACGTAGCCTTTGCCGGTGAGCTTGCCGGTGCCTGCGGAGAGGATGGCGTAGTTCGCGCCGCTTTCGAGGATCGTGAAGCCCTCGGCCGTGAGGGAGTGCGCCGGCTCGTCAAACTCGATCACGTCACCCTGCTGGGCCGTGCCCTCGAAGAGCGTGACGTCCTCCGTGCCGGCAATGTACTGGTGCTCGGTGACGGCGACCGCGCTGACGGGGTCGAGGTACTTGACCTGAATGTTTGCGGCATGGACGCTCCCGGGGCCGATGATGCTCGCCGTGCCGTCCCAGAGCTTCTGCACGCGCAGCGTGCCGTTCTCGTCCGTGTGCAGCCACGAGCCGATGGCAAAGAGCACCTGCACGAGGCTGTCGCGCGCCGAGGCGATGGGCAGCCAGCCGTAGAGCTTGATGCCGCGGTAGACGGTCTCGACGAGCACGGGGATGTCGCCGCAGATCTCCGCGACGACCTCGGCGACCGTCTGCCCGGTGTAGATGCCGCCGCGGTGCGGCCGGACGATCAGCAGCCCGACCGCGGAAAGCGCAGAGAGCGTGTAGAGCTTCGGCCCCACACGCGTGACGCTCTGCAGGTAGTAGACGCCGACGCGGCTGCCGGAGCGGAAATACTCGACTTTGTCGTTTTTCTTGAAATTCCGGATCGTGCCCGATTCGGACAAAACGGTGATGTCGAGCGTGTCCGCCTCGAGCGCGTCCGCGCGCAGCTCCTTATACTCGCCCAGCACGCCGGGGGTGTCGGTGCTGATGCGCTCGTCCTCGGCGAGGAGCTCGCCTTTGTATTTTACGGTGTTCAGACTCATCACTTTGCCCTCATGGTAACGCGGAAGCCCCTCCACCAATGTGTGCCGCTGTCGTCGAGCAGGACGGACACGGTGTCGACCGTTGGGTGCGCGGTGATGGTTTTCTCCGCGCCGGTCCGGGGCTCGAAGTAGCGGAAGAGAACTTCGTTTTTGAGGCACGCCGTCAGCAGCGCGGTGATGCGCTCGGTCGGCGCGTCGTTGGTGGTGCCGACGATCGTCGGCTTGATGGCGAGCAGATCGCGCTGCTCCTCGCCGGAGCACATGAGGCCGCCGTTTTCGCCCTCGCGGAACTCGTAGCTGACCTCGTAGCCGGTCTTGTGGAAGAGGTCGGTGAAGTCCTGCCCGTCCACGATAAAGGGATATTTCGCCATCAGGTGCCCTCCTTTCCGGCCAGCGGCTTGCCGCGCCGTCGGCTCTCCGCCTGCATGAGCGGGTACTGCTTGCGCGCGAGTGTCTGGCCGTCCAGCTCGAGCGTGACGTCAATGGTCACGCTCTCGCGCCGTGCGGCGCTCTGTGCGTTTGCGGGGAGCGCGGCAGGGATATACGCCGCCGGGAGGGCGCGTGCGCCTGAGCGCCCCACAGAGCGCCACAGCGCGGCCTCCTGCGCGTTGAGCACCGCCTCGTCCGCGTGGAGCTCGGCGAGATATCCGTCGTAGGGCACGCGGTCGAGCCCCGCGGCGTGGGAGCCGGAAAGATGCTCGCGCAGCCTCGCCTCGGCGCGGTAGCGGGAGAGCTTCGAGGTGGACGAGCGCTCCACATTTTTCTCGTTTGCTTCTTCACGCGCTTCGCGGATCTTCGAGATCAGATCACTAATAGCAGTGATCGCAGCCGTTACGCCCTCAACAATGGCAGCCGTGAATCCGATGATACCAGCCGCAATGGGTGTCAGCAGCTCGCCCAACCGCGCCATCGCCGCGTTGAGCGCCTCCTGCGAGCGGTTCATTTCCATAATGTCCTGGTTGGCGTCCTTCCACGCCTGCCCGGTCTCCCGCAGGCCTTGGTTGGCAAGCTGCACAAGCACAAGCTGCGCACGCTCAGACTGATCCGCGCAGGCGGCGAGCTTTTCGTTAAATTCGTCCTCATTGACGCCCGCCCAGTTGAGCACGTCCGCGAAGACGCCGGTGACCTTTCCTGCCTGCACGGTCTCATTGATGGCCTCGGAGAGACTGTCGATCGGGATCGAGTCGCCGTAGGTCGCCCACGCGCCGATGACCTCGTCAATAAGGGCTTTGAGGTCTTCCTGCGCAAGGCCGAGGGCTTGCAGGTTCGCCGTCGCGGTCGCGGCGGTCTGCGTGTCCCCGAGTACGGCCTGCAGCTCCTGATAGACTTGCGCGGTTTCCTCGGCAGTGTAGCCGGCAGCCGCGCTGGAGACCTCAAGCGTGCCCATGATCTTGCGGTATTCCGCGGTCGATTCTACGATCTCAAAGATCGCGTCCTTGACCGCCTTTGCGCCTGTGACGATGGCGCCGCCGACCAGCAGGCTCTTGAGGTTGCCGAGCGCTGAAGTTACGCCGCCAAGGTTAAAGCTGCCGTCCTCGTTGCGCAGGCCCTTGAGTGCGCCACCAATGCCGCCGAGGCCAGCGTCGAGATCATCGGTTTTGCCTGCGGCATCCTTGACCGCCTTGCCGTAGCCGTCGATGCTCTTCGCGCAGCCGTCCGCGCTGTTCTCAGCCTCTTTAAGCAGTTTGTCGTTCTCGCTCAGCTCGCTGTTAAGCTTCGCGAGCGCGGTCTCCGCGCTGAGCAGCTGCCTGCGGTAGCTGTCGGTGCGGGCGTCATTTTCGGTGTAGGCCTGCTTTGCTTCCTCGAGCGCATCTTTGAGCGATTCGACCTTGACGGTCTGCTGCTCAATAGACTGCTTGAGCTGGTTGTGCTTGGCGCGCAGCGCCTCAGAGCTATTCGCCTGCCCCTTGAACTGCGCGTCGACGAGCTTCATTTCCGCGCCGAGGTTGCCCAGCTCGCGGTTGACCGCCGCGAGCTGCTTTTTGTATTCTTGCTCGCCATCGATGGCAAGCCGTGTGGTGATCTGGCGTACTGCCACCGCTCACCCCTCCTCTCTTTTCAGTCCGCGTCGGCGCTCCTCAAGCTCCTGCAGGTCCATGACCTGCCCCGGCGTAAGCAGCAGGCCCTCGCGGACGCTCAGGCGCAGGAACTGCGTCAGGAGCTGGAGCCAGAGCGCGCGCGTTACGGAGATCCCGTTTTTTTTTGAAGCTCCACAAGCCCGAGGTCAAGGTCGCCCGTCTCTTTCTCCTCGCGCTGAAAGCCGAGGACGATGGCGGCGAGGATGGCGTCCTTCGCCGCGGCGACCTCGCGCGGGGCAAGGTTGACGCGGAAAAACTGCTCGGTAAGGACGGGGCCGTGCGTCTGGCCCTGCCAGCGGCGATACAGCTCGCCCTGCTCAGAGAGCTTGAATAGGTAATAGCACACCGCCTCGAAGCTCTTCTTGCCGCTGCCCTTGAGGGGGTCGGTGATAAAGCCCTTGGTGCCGAATTTATCGTAGAGATCGAACAGCGCCTGCCCGTTGAGGCAGAGATACAGGTGCTGCCCGCAAAGATCAACTTCGTGTAGTTTCATATTTGCCTCCGATTTCTAAAAAAGGCGCAGCGGGGGCGCTGCGCCTTCCTTGGTGTTCTCAGCCGCCGGCGGCCTTGACCTTGCCGTTGACCCACGTCTTCGCGGCGGCCTCGGTCGTGAGCTCGTCGCTTTCGATGCGGTACTCGCCGGTGTTGCAGGCGTCCACCGAGAGCGTCAGCTTGGGGCTGTCGAGCACGATGGTTTTCTGCTTTGTGTTATAAGTGCGCCCGTCGAGGCTGGCCTTGACCTTGGGGTAGAAGATGCCCTTGTAATATTTCGAGCCGTCTGCCTTGATGTTGGTCGTGTAGAAGCCGAGGCAGCCGTAGGGCGCGGTGTCGTTGCTGGAGAAATGGATGTCCTTCGCGCCCTCGGTGCTGTCGATCTGCGCGCCGGTGACGGCCGAGGCGGTCTCGTTGGGCAGCTCCAGCACGCCGACGGCAAGCGAGCCGTCGACAAACTCGCGCAGGTAGATCTTGCGCACATCGTCCGCGCGCGATTCGACCTCGGAAAAGTTGAGCGTTTCGGCAACGCTCATGAGGTCGCCGAGCTTCATCGGCGTGCCGTAGTTGGGCAGCGCGTCCTCCGGCTCGGGATTTGACGCCGCGAACGGCGCCCACTGGAGATTTTTCGCTCCGTACTGAGGCATAGTTGTGCCCTCCTTTACAGGTTTTTGGATTCGAGGAATCGGTTGTAGACCATAAACTCTGCGGTCGTGGTCTCGTCGGCGCACTTCTCGTTGGCCTTGCGGATAAAGCCGCGCGCCTGGATGCTATCCGTGCCGTACTCGTTGACGTAGGCGATCTCGGCGTTGCGCGTGGTCGTATTGCCGCGCCGGCGCGTGCCGGTTGGCGTCACATAGATGCCGCGCTCGCCGTTTTTTACCTTGACCTTGCCCTTTTTGATGCACTCCGCCGTGATGCCGGTCGAATAGTCGCGCCTCTGTCGGCTGTTGCGGTAGCCGCCGGGCTTGCCGAGCTTGCGCGCCTCGGCGCGCTGTGCCTCGACCACCACGTCAGCCCCGGCGTTGAGCATCGCGTCATGCACGTCGTCGGGCAGCTCCGCGACCTGCCGCATCGAGAGGACGAAGGTGTCCAGCCCGTCAAAACGGATCTCAGCCACTGCGCTCATCTCCCAGCCAGCGCCCGACCGCATCGAACTCAAAGACATAGTGCTGTCCTGTGTGGTCGGTCGCGTTTTCGATCATCGCAGGAGAAAAGTCCTCCGCGGCTGCGATCGCCTCCCAGAGTGCGCGACGCGTTGGCACGGTGTTCGTCTTGAGCGGCGCAAAGTAATGAAGCTGCACGAGCGCGCGCTGCAGCTGCGCGGTGTCGTCGGCAAGAGCCTCGGGCTCGAGCGGAAAATTGAACGTGCAGTATTCCTCCGGCGGTGTCTCGCCCGCCTCTGTGACCAGCAGATCCGGCACGCACACCGGCACGATCGGCGTCACGACCGCGATGATTCGCTCATTCAGCGTCATACCTTGCCCTCCTGCGTGATGCGCTCGCACCAGAACTCCATGTACTTCCCCTCGTCGCCGTAGGTGTTGACGTAGAGGATGTTGTAGTCGCGCCCGTCGTAGTGGATCAGGAGCCGCCGGTCAAGCAGCTCCGGGTTCGCGCGCGTGAGAAAGCGGACCTTCGCCTCGCCGAACTCGGCGTTTGCCCGGATCAGCTCCGTGCCGCTCGTCTGCGAGAACTGCGCCCAGGTCTCGCGCACGAGCTCCGGCTCGCCGGGGACATCGTAGCCGTCGGCGTCCTTTGCCGTCGTTTTCCGCAAAAACTGGATGCGCTTCGAGAGCTTTCCTGCGTCGACGTGCATCACGCGCCTCCCTCCGCTCCCTCGCCCGTGCCCGAATCGGGCACAGGCTCGGTGAGCTTGAGCTGGTTGATGAGGCGCCGAAAGGCGGGATTGTCGCCGAGCGCCCCATCGACCGCCGTGTCGCGCCGGTCGTAGAGGTCGAGCGCGAGGTACTTGACGCACTGCAGATACTGCGCATAGCGCGGCGAGCCGTCCTGCGGCTCGCGCACGCCCGCGCCGGCGAGGTAGGCCGCTGCCGCGTCCACAAAGCCGGGGAGCTCCGCGTCGTCCGCGTTGACCTTGCAATAGGCGGCGATGTCCGCCAGATGCTCCGTCAGCATTTTTTACGAGCCGGACTTGGGCAGCGTCGCAACGACGACGCCCTTGTCGACCACGAGGTTGCCGCCCACCATCACGTCGCCGAGGATGGTCAGCAGGCGCTCCTGCGCCTTGTAGCTCTCGTCCACGCGCACGGTGAAGTCGGAGAAGAGACCGAGCTCATAGTTGAGCGGGTTGCCGTAGATCATGGTCTGGATCGCGGCGCTCGTGCTCGCGGTCGAGCCGGAAAGGCTCGTGAGGTCGGGGCAGAGGGTATAGGGAATCACCACGCCGCCGTCGCGGATGACGCCGATGTTGGGGTTCGCCATGTCCGGCTCGATGGTGAACAGGCGGCGCTTCTCGTTCGTGCCGCGCAGCTGACCGATGGCCTTGAGGTCGGCCTTGGTGAGCAGCAAGCGGGCGCTGCCGCCGACCTCGGTGTCTGCGCCGTAGGCAAAATAGAGGGTGTCAAGCAGGTCGACGTCCACCGCGGCCACGTCCACGCTCGCGAAGATGCTCGCGCCCGCCTTGTTCTTGGCGTTCTTCATGCCGTAGAACACATGGCTGGTCTCGCCGTCGCCGTTGACGATCAGCTCGGAGCACTTGCGGCGCATCGCGCGCAGCGCCATGCCGTAGATCTTCGCGTAATAGTCCGCGGGAGTCAGGTTGCCGATATTGCGGTCAACGAAGCTCGTCACGCTCATGTCGTAGGGCTTGATCTGTGCCACACCGAAGGTGGGGTCGGTGCTCGCCGTGCGGGCCTTGCCGGCGGTAGACGCCACCGTGCCGACCTTCGCGTCCAGCTCGGTGATGACATAGGGCTCCTGATACTCGCCCATGCCGGAGAGGTTGACGACCTGCACCTGGTCGATGATCGCGCTGATCGGTGCGTCGCCGCCGCGGATGTCGCGGCCTACGCCGGTGGGCTCGGCGAGCGAGGTGGTCGCGAGCGTGATGGCCTTGCGGATCTCCGCCGCGCTGAACTTGACCTCGCCGCCCTTGCGCAGGATCTCCGCGCGCTCGAGAGCCTTGTCCCTGGCCTCGCCCGGAGTATCCTGCTTCTGCATGAACTGGCGGTCCTGCTCGTCGATGAGGGTCTTGACCTCGGTGATCTCGGTGTTGAGGTTCTCGATCTCGGTCATCTTGCTCCGATAGTCCTCGCGCTTGCCCTCCTTGAGCAGGCCCTCGGCCTCCGTGAGCATGCCGGCGCGCTTCGCCAGCAGGTCGTTGTACTTTCTGCGCATTGTGTGCCTCCTTAAAATCTCATTTTTTCAAGCTCCAGCGCGGCCTCGTCCGCCCAGTGCTCGTCGTTATCCGCGCCCTCCGGCGCGTGGGTCTCCTTCATTTCGGCGCCGCCGTAGCGCTTTGCCTTCACAACGCCGGCCTCCGGCTGTGCGGGCACCGCCACAAGGCTCACCTCGTAGGCGTCTGCCGCGCCGTCCAGCTCAAAGTGGCAAAGCTGCCCGTCGTACTCTCGGCCCGGACAGTGCTCGCACAGCGTCTTGCGCTGGTCCGCGCCGCAGATCGAGCAGTTGACGTGCTCCACCGCGCAGCCCACACTGCACTCGCGCAGGATGCCGCCCTCGATGGCGGCGATGGTGTCTGCGGTGCTCGCCGTGCGGACCATGTAGCAGCTGAGCACCAGACGCTTGATGTCGCCCCGCTTTTCCAGATGCGCATCATAGACGCGCGCGGTCTGCGTTTCCGCACTCCAATTATGGTCGCGCAGAACAGGCTTGCCGATGTACAGTTTACCGAGCTGCTCGAGCGTCGCCTCGGTGAAGCGCTCGCCCTCGCGGTCGACCTGGTTGTCACAGGCCGTCAGGCGGAAGGTAAACACTTCATCCTCGGTCAGTTCCCGCAGCGTCTGCTCGTTGATCATTGCAAGCTCCAGTGCGCCGGCGGTTTCTTTTTCCAGCCGTGCGGCCTTGTAGATCATTTCCATGTGGTTTACTCCTCTCCGGCGGCCGCGCCGCCGTTTCTCTGCGCGCTCAGCTCCGGCCACAGGTCAAGCGGCACATAGTTCAGGCTCGCGCGCCTGCGGTTGCCGCCCGGCACGTTCGGCAGATCCTCCAGCGCCGCGATGTCGTCGGGACTGAATACGCTCAGCTCGCTCATCGTGCGGTACCAGTTCGCGCGGCTCGCCGTGTCGCCCTTGAGCTCGGCCATCAGGTTGATGCGCAGCTCCAGCCCCGCGGCCAGCTCGCTGTCGGTCAGCAGCTTGTAGCTCTGCTCCTCCTCGTACTGGGTCACGATGGGGTGCAGCGTGCCGACGACATACTCGATCGCGTTCTGCTCATTGCTGCCGTAGGCCTGCTTGCCCTCGTTGAGCTTGTAGAGGGGGACGCCGAAGTAGCGCGCGATGTCCGTGATCGACAGCTGCTTGTTTTCCACAAACTGCGCGTCGCGGTTCGTCCCCGCGATGCTCGTGTACTTGAGACCGAGGTCGAGGATCGCCGTCCGGTGCGCCTTGCTCGGCCCCATATGGACGCGCTCCCACTCGGCGCGCAGCCGGTCCTTTTTTGTCACGAGCGAGCCGTCCTCCGCCTTGACCGGGTTTCCCTTGGTGTCCAGCACATAGCCGCCGAGGTCGGTGTCGGTCTCCAGCACGCCGCCCGGCTGCCCGCCGTTGGCGTAGTAGCTCAGCTCATACTCCTGCGCGGCCCGCGCCGCGGCGATCACCTCGCCGGCGCGCGTCACCGTGCCGAGACCGAGCAGGCCGTTGCGCGTGGCGTTTTTGTAGTGGCACACGTCCTCGTTCGGCAATCGCATGACCTTGCCGGAAAATGGATGCGTTACGTCGTACCACACGCGCCCCGCCATGTCGTGCCAGGGCTGCACCAGATACCACGGCACCGGGATCAGCTCCACCGGCTTGCCCGTGCGCTCGTCGCGCACGATCCAGTCGTAGCCGTTGCCGCCCTCCAGGCGGCTCGTCTCCAGCACCTTCTTGCGAATGAACGGGGTCATAGCTTCGTTCGGCCGGATGTTCAGCAGCCGCAGCAGCTCGTGGTCCGTGCGCTCGCGCGTCCTCGTGTCGATCACATAATTCGGCAGCTTCGCGATGCTGTCGCTCAGCAGCTCAATGCAGCGGTCGACCGCGCTGAGCTTGCGCGCCGCGCTCTGCGGGTCCTCGCCGACGGCCAGACCGCCGGAGGCCGTCAGGCTGCCGACCGTTACGGACTTGCTCACGGTGGGCGAGCGTGCGGTCGCCGCGCGCAGGCCCTTGATGATGCTCATGCTTGACCATCACTCCCTTCGTCGTTTGCATTATCGTCAAAGCCGTCGACAACGGCCATTGCGATCAAAAGAATGCCGCCCACGATAAAGCCGGCCGGGATATAGATCATGCCCGCGCCTACCGTGATGAGCAGCACGCCGAGTTTCAGCACGGCGTCTCGCAGCTTTTCCACAGCTTTCCTCCTCACAGCGTGAAGTCCGCCCGTGCCACCGCCGCGGCAAGATCGGGCTTCTGATTCCTGGCAACCATCCACACGGCCATCACGATGATGCTCGCGACCGCCGGGTCGATGCGCCCCGTTGATTTATTCTTGAGCGGCTTGATGTTGCCGTTTCCGTCCGCATGGCAGCGGACGTTGCCGAAGGTCCAGCGGAAGCAGGTGTTGTGGACGTGCAGCAGCGTGTGGCGCTGCATCATGTCGTCCGTCTCCTTCATCGCTGGGCTCATGTTCTTGAGGTCCTGCGGGATCTCGATGATCGGCACGATCGGCGCGAGCCGCTGCGTGATGGTGCGGCTCAGATACGGGTCAAAGCCCACCATGCGCAGGTCGTAGCGCTCCCGCGCCTCGCGGATGCGCTCCTCCACCGCGCCGTAGTCGATGACCTCGCCGGGGCAGAGGTCGAGGAAGCCCGCCCGCGCCCAGTCCCGATAGGGCACATGGTCGCGCGTCGAGGCATCGTCCGCCGTCGCCTCGGGCCGCCAGATGCCATAGGGCAGCAGCACCGCCACATCCAGCCCGGGCTGGGGAGGGAAGAGCAGCACGAAGGCCGTCAGGTCGCGGCTCGTAGAAAGGTCCACGCCGCCGTAGCAGAGCTTCCCGTCCAGCTGCCGCAGCCATTCCTCGCGCTCGCGGCGCTTGCTCGGTCCCCATTGCGTCTTGTCGTAGAGGTTGAGCGAGATCCAGCCGACCGACTTCGTCGTGATCCACTGGTTGAGCCGCAGCCAGCGGAATTTACGCTCGTTTGCCTCGTTGCTCCGCGCCGCCATTGCCTCCATGCGGACGTTGCGCAGCCGCAGGTGCTTGCCGAGCGAGGGGTTGCAGAGATACCACAGGCTCTCGTCCCAGATGTCCAGCGCCTCAAGGTCGTCCGGATCATCGCCGAACATCGCGGTCAGCCCGTAGAGGATTGGCAGCCAGTTGGCCTCGTCGCGCGATAGCAGCTCGCGCTCGGCGTCGGCAAGGTCCTCGTCGCTGGCATGCCGGAGAGAGAGGACCTTGCGCACATCGCCGCCCTCGGCACGGATGCGCCTCAGCTGCCGCGCGTCGCGGATGGCGACCGCCTTCTCGTGGATCTCCCAGCCGATCGAATTGCGGTCGGGGTCGTCGCCCGCAGTCGTCAGCACGATCCATGCCGGCTGCCGCCGGCTCGCGCCGGCCTCGCCGGTCATCACGTCCCACAGTCGGCGGTTTGGCTGGGCGTGGAGCTCGTCAAAGATGACGCAGCTCGGCTTGTAGCCGTGTTTGGTGTCCGCATCGGCTGAGAGCACCTGCAGGATGCCGAGCGTGATCCACTTGTACCCGCCGTTGCCGGTCTTCACGCGCTTGCGGTACTCGATGCGCTTGCGGCTCTCGATGGGCCGCAGCTCGCCCTGGGCGATCATCTTCGCCGTCCACGGCGCGCTCGTCGCCATAAAGATCGCCGCGTTGTAGACGATCGAGGCGTTATCCTTGTCCGCCGCGCAGACATAGACCTCCGCGTTCAGCTCGCCGTCCGCGAAGAGGTGATAGAGCGCCAGCGCCGCAGCCAGCTCGCTTTTGCCGTTCTTCTTTGGTATCTCGAGGTAGAGGTACCAGTAGCGGCGCAGCCGCTCCGCGCTCTCCTCCGTGCCCGATTCGGGCACGTCCATCGTGCCGTAAAATTCCATCAGCGCATCGTGCTGCCAGTCGTAGAGCGAGAAGAGCTTGCCCGTGTCGGTCGTCGGCAGGCGCTCAACGAAGTCGCACACAAACTGCCCCGCCTCGCGGTCGAAAACGTATGCCATGCTACAGGCTCCGCGCCAGCGCGTCCACCTGCCGCTGCCGCAGCCGCTCCGTGAACTCATCCGTCCCGCTCTCCGGCGTGAACGCCGCCGCGGGCAGATTGCTCGGCAGGACCAGCCGGCAGCGGCTCGAGACCGTCAGGCCCATGTCGTTCGCGCAGTTGCGCGCCTGCTTGAAGTAGCGCTCCTGCACGCGGCCCCAGCCGTCCGCCGCCTCTAAGTCGCGCGCGTGGCCCGGCGCCTGAGTCAAGGCCCGCTGCACCTCCGCCGTCGCGCTGATATACTCGTGGTGGGCGACCAGATAGCGCCCGAGGTTGTCCGCGTCGAGGTCGGTGTAAAGCCCCACGTCGATGAGCTGCTTGCCGATCGCGCGAAACTCGCGATGCAGCTCCTTGGGCAGCCATTTGGGCGGCTTCGCCCGCTGCGGCGCCGGCACCACCACCTCACGGTCGCGCCGCGCGTCCTCCTCGGCGCGCGTCATGTGCTTGCGCCCGTTCCTCACGACCAGATCGGTCGGTTGTCTTACTCCTGCCATCTCCGCGCTCCTTTCTGCGCTGCCGCCGAATATATCGCTCCATGTCCCGCTTGAGATACGGGCTTGCCGTCGCGGACATGATCCGCTCAGCTTCAGCAATCGTCATGATTTCCCAGCGCGGCGACAATTAACCTCTCACGGGCACTCAGCTCCCAAACATGTGCTGCCGCCTTCTCCGCCGCTGCCTTCTCCGCTGCCGCCTTCTCCGCCGCTGCCTTCTCCGCCGCCGCCTTCTCCGAAAGGAGAAATGCTGCGCCGTAAATGGTTTTTCCATGATCGCGCTGCGCATCGAGCGCCCGAATAAACGAGGCGTCTTCTGCGCGTACGCGCAGCGTTATCCATTTAGCGGTTGGTGCGATGCGGATCGGCGTCATCACGCAGTCGGGGTAGGTATAACCTGGCAGCTCCGTTTCGTTCTCGTTTGTGTTCTGCGCATTCAAACCATCCACAAGGCGCCACAGCTCCGGCACCGTCTCGATTTTGTAATTTCCAAGATTGGTAACAAAACTCGTGCGAACATCGGCCCCGTTTTCATAGGTGATGCGGCAAGACATCGGCAAATAGTTGCATGTCCCGGCCGCGATGCTAAAAAGCGTCAGCGCCGGCGCAAAAAGGAAAAATTGGATGCCGCGTTCCGTGTAAAATCGGCAGATCTGCGAGAGGATAGAAAACGGCGGGTTGTCGATTACCACGCAGCCGTCCGGGTAGGTCTCGTGCTCATAGTCGCCTCCGGGGTAAAATGGTCGAATCACCGGCGCGCCCTGCAAGCCGTAGTGCTCCAAAGCCCAGTCGCGGATCACCTCGTAGATGTTCTGCGGCGTGTAGCAGTCGTCGGTGGTGAGTTTCGGCTTGAATTTATCCACAAATTTCTCATAATCCTCGCTGCTTTCGCTCTCGACATCTCCCCAGAAGTGGTTTCCGTCTGCCGCTGGTTTCGTCCGCTCGTGGGCGCTGACATGGATCGTCTCGATCTCGTCCATCGTGAAACCGGTCAGCGCGGTGTCGAAAGAAAGGCTGCTTAGCTCTTCCATCTCAAACTTGAGCCGCGCTGCGTCCCACTCTCCCGTCTCGGAAAGTCGGTTGTCGGCGATGATGTAGGCGCGGCGCTGCGCCTCGCTCAGCTCGCTCACCGTCACATATGGGACCTCGGTCATGCCTTCGGCCCGCGCCGCCTCGACGCGCCCATGTCCGGCGATCAGGTTCTTGTCCTTGTCGATCAGCACCGGCGAGACGAAGCCAAACTCGCGCAGGCTGCGCCGCAGCTGCTCGATCTGCTCCGGCCCGTGGATCTTCGCGTTGTTTGCATAGGGGACCAGCTCGTCGATGCGTATTGTCGGCAGGTCCTTGACCGCCACGCGCACCGGCGTCTGCCCTGCTGTCTGCTTCTTTCCCATGCCTTGCCTCCTGTCGATATCTCCGATGCAGTCCCCGGCCCTCAACGCTGAGGGCGCGGGGGACAGATCCGTGAAGGCTATGGCCGGCTTCAAGAGCCGGGGACCACACCGGACGCTTTAGTATCCGCCCCACCGGGCCTACGTCAATACACCACGCATCAAGCGCAGTCCTTCGGCCCAGGCAGGGCGGCGTTTTGCTTTTCTTTGATCCTGCGCATTCCCCGCCCCTCGCGATTCGAGGGCGCGGGGTAGGAGGAAATTCATGACCGCCCCGGTCAAAGAGCGGGGAACACGCAGGAACCTCCCGCTGCATTTTCGCAGCGCCTTTCCGTTTCCGCTGCGTTTCCGCAGCAGTTTTCTGTCCACGCTGCGCTTCCGCAGCGCCCGCCTCCCGAAATTCTCCGTGGGGAAAAAATCTCGCACGAGGGAGGGCCAGCGGTTTCTGGCAGCCACGCGGAAACTTTCTGACCCCGGGGAGGGGTCTGCAAGGAAGCCCCGCGCGACGCTCTCGCGACGCGCCCGAGCGCCCAAGCCTACCGCCTCGACGCCGCGCCGCGGCGCTTTGATTTGCTGCGGTTCTCGTGCATTTCTCGCGCTGTCTTGCGGCTATGGCAGCTGTGGCAGAGGCTCTCGAGGTTGTCTCGGTCGCAGAAGGTCTGCCAGTCGCCCTTGTGGTCGACGATGTGGTCGACATCCGTCGCGCGGACCCGCCGCCCGTGCCGGGCGCACTCGCGGCAGAACGGCTCGCGCAGGAGCTGCGCCGGCCGCAGGTCGAGCTTCCACTCGTCGGTCTGGTACATCCAGCGCCAGGACTGCGCTTCCACACTGCGCCGGTCGCCGCGCGGCCGATGGGCGTCGCAGTATCCATCGCTCACCAGCACGCAGCAGCCGGGATGCCGGCAGGGTCGGAGCGGCTTTAAGGCCATCGGGCTATCACCTCCGGGCAAAACAAAAAGCCTGCACCGACACAAACCGCATACAGCGGATCATGTGGCGCAGGCGCTAAGGCACAGGCACTCGTCGATATTCACGATGGACTCCATCCGGCAGCACTTGCAGTAGACCGGCAAGTCTTTTGCTCTGGTTCCGGGATCGAGCCGAAGGACTTTGCCGCGCCCGCATCTCGGGCACATCAGCCATCCGTCCTTTGTGACCAGTTTACCATCATTTCGTTTTGTTTGCAACACTTTTTGCCTCCTTTTTGCCTCTTGTCTACAAATAAAGCATAGCGTACAAGTAAAGACGCTCTATAGAAGTATTATCTTAGATTCATAAATCTAAAATAAAAGTTCTTGCGTTTTCCGGCGGTTTTGCGATCCAGTCCGCGTATTCGATGCGCCATGCCGCCATACCGTTTACCTCGCGCGCCAACGGCCGCGAGCGCTCACTCCAAAAAGTCTCACGCGGCATCGCGGGCGCTCGCGTCTGCACGCGCACCGTGCGCGGAGGGATCAACTGCCGCATCCCGCGCGCCACGCCCCACGGATGCTTCCCGAGCGGGATCATCTCGTCCGGCTTGCAGAAGTACCGCGCAAGCCGCCGATACCCGCCGTCGCGGCTGAGCACGGGATACTCCTTATAGCCCGGATTGACGAAGCCGTAGCCCCACAGGAATTGGACCACCGCAAACGGCAGGTCGTCCTCGCTCGCCACAAAGTGGATGTGCCAGCGCTTATTGCTATGCCCCGCCTCCACCGCATAGACATAGCGCCGGATGCTCGGGTCGAAGCGCCGCACGCGCTTGCAGAACGCAGCAAAGCACCGCTTGACGTCCTCGAAGGACGCCGGCAGGTGCGCATCGTCGAAGGTCAGAACATAGTGGACGCCCAGGTAGCCGAAGAGGGCGAGGTAGAGCTCCAGCTTCTCCGCGCTGGAGCTCCACATGGAGGGCAGCGCAGGCGAGCCGCGGCACTGCTGCTCGCCCGCCCATGAGACGAGGCGGAACCGGTCGGTGGTGTAGGTCTTCGTCAGCGGCCCGCTCCGCTGCGTGACCACGCACAGCTCACTCATACACGCTCCCGACCATTCCGGCGACCGCGCCGGTCATGTCGCCCGCAATAATGAGCTGCCTGTGCAGATCGAGGAGCACTCGGGCAAATTCCTTGCACAGGTCGTAATACAGCACCTCGTGCGAGGTGCTGCCATCGCACAAGTTCGCGGCCTTGACCGCATCATTTCGGTCGCAGCCGACGCTCATCAGCAGCTTGATCATCCGTTTTCTTGTCATTTCATGCCTCCGTATCCGAGCTTGTCCAGACCCGCGTTGACCGCGCGCCAGTGCTCAATGTCAAACTTCCCGTCGTTGCGCTGCATCAGGTAGAGCTTCGAGGCGTCCAGCCCACAAGCCTCGGAGAGCTTGATCATCGAGCCCGACCCCTTTTCCGACCAGTACCGGTTCAACCGGGCGTGGATGTCCGCTTTCTCGCTCGACGCCTTCCCGGCAAACCGCGGCGTTGCCTGACCGACCGCCAACGGCAGCTTGATCTCCGTCGGCTTCGGCACGTCGGGCTTCTCCTCGGGCGGTCTTTCCGGCGGCTCGACCGGCTTCGGCTCCGGTCGGCTCACGCCCTCCGCCGCGGGGATGTCGGGCAGCTCTTTCATGGAAGGGCCTTTTTCCGTGCCCGAATCGGGCACCGAGCGGACGACGCGCCCGCCAACGACCAGCCCGCCGCCTCCGCCCGCGGGCGTCGGCCTTGACCCGCCGATCACGACAGGCACGGCGTTCCCCGCGCCCACCTCCACCGCGCCGAGCGCGGGGAAGTCCTCGACCGCATAGGTCGTGCCGAGCGGCAGCACCAGCGCGCCCGCGTCGAGCGCGTCACACACATAGGCGCGGAACGCCTCGAGCGCCTTGACGTCGGCGTGCAGCTCCGGCAGCTTGACGATCAACACCTTGCTTCCCGTCATAGCTCCACCCCTTCCAGCGCCCTGCGCAGGTCGAAGAAGCGTCCGCCGAGGCCCTTATCCACCAGCTCCTGCAGCGCGTCGAGCGTCAGCTCGGCGTCCTTGGCGCGGTACACGTCCTCGCACAGGCTCTCCATGTCGCACAGCTTCGCGGCCGCGCCGTAGAGCCGCGCAGGGCAGGAGAGCAGGCTCACGCCCTCGATGCCCCACGCCCCGTCCGGCGTCTTGTAGGTCAAGCGTCTAAATTCAGGCATTGTCCGCACCTCCGTCCATTTTCGCCCCGCAGTTGGGGCAGTAACCAAAATGGTTGATTACCTGTGCGTAGTATTCCTTGCCGCAATTCGAGCATTTCGCAAAGCCCTGCCGCCAATTACCGTTCTCGTCAAAACACGGCTCGAAGCACCCATGCACCACCGGGGCCACGTCTGCGGCGGGAATGCTATCCGCAAGCATAGCCGCCACGCTGCCCCACATTGGAATATCTTTCACCGCCTCGATAAATGCACCGCGCTCAATGTATTCATCCATTGTCAGCCCTCCTATTCCGCATACTCGATCCGGTTTCGTAGTCGGTCAACCTTGTATGCCCGCTGCTCCGCCACCGCGTCCTCGACCTTAAACTCGATCGCCATCTGGTCGAGCATGATCCCAACGTCGGCAATCTCTTCGGCGATGTTGACGAGCGTGTCACCGTCCACACGCCCGCGCAGGAATTTGCACAGCACATCCTGCAGCTCGGCCATCTCCTCAAAGGCCATCGTGATCTGCGCCTGCGCGCCGTAGCGGCTGAGCGCCGCGCATAATGTTTTGCGTTCCATGTCAGTCATTGCTTTTCGCCTCCAATGCTTTCTCCGCCTCCTCGCGGGTGAGGAATACGGTCTTGCCGATGTCAGCACCATCATTACGCAGACGATACGCGCAGAACCCGTCCGGCTTTCGATTGCACGTTGACATACACAGATTATCCTCATCCGTGCAAACAGCTCTAATGTCCGGGGCTTCAAGCTCCATTTCTCGCGGCACATTGTCACGGCCAGTCACCCATAGCGTGCCTCCAACCTTGCACGGCAGCACCACCAGCCGCCCGTCCTTGTCGGCCTCGCCCAGCTCGCGCAGGCGGTCGATGCCGCCACATTCGCCGATCACCGTGCAAAGGTCGCTCCACTCTTTAACAATCGCAGACACCTCCCGAGGTTCCAGCCACGCGTCTTCGTAGGCGGCAAGGCGGTCCATCATCTCTCGGACACCTGCGGGTTCAACCTCGCAGGGGATCTGTCCGGTCGAATAAGGATTTTTTGCGCCAACGTAGACCACAACGCCGTTAATCCTTCTTGTCAGTCGCTCCATCACTCCACCTCCTCCGGCGGCGCCGGCAGCGGCATCCACGCCAAAACCTTAATGTTCCGGACGTTTGACACGTCGCCGCCCCACATTCCGTTGATGTAGTATCCGATGCCGTATGTCCGATACATCCGGTTATATTCCCCGAAACGGAAGTACTCGTACCAGCAAAGCACCACGTCGCCGTCCTCCGGCAGGCGCTCCGTCACGGGGATCCACCGCGTCTGCTCCTGCGCCACAGCGATCTCCTCGGCGTACCGTGCGCAGCGCGCGGTCAGGCGCTCGATCAAATCCGCGCCGTCCAGTCCAACGCGGTCGATATCGCATGAATGCCAAGTGTCGGCTCCGTATATGGGCCGTTCTTCTTCCGGGACTTCCTCTTCCTTCCAGTACGAGCAATGCTCGCAGGCATTCTTTCCGCCTGCGGTGGAAATGCACCGCAGCGCCTTGACGATCTCTTCGTTTTTCATGCGCCCTCCTTTGCCGACGCCCTCGCGGGCAGCGGCCACCAGCCGAGGCACGGGGCCTCGATCGTAGCGCCTCCGACAAAGCGCCAGTCCCATCCGCTCCATGTCGCAAGGCGGCAGGCATTCTTGCCGATGTCAAAACAGGCATAATATTCGCCCGCCTTCGGCGGCTCGCCCGTCCGCCATTCCGGCGCAGCACTCGGAGCAGGCGCAGGGCTGAGCTCGTCCGACCGTCCGAGCAGGTAGTCCAGCGACACGCCCAGCAGGTCCGCAACGCGCGTAAAGCGGTGGATGTCGTCGAGGTAGCAGCTGTAACCATAGGGCAGCTTGGTGTTGGTTGCATATTTCACCTCGCCGTTTTCGAGCCGCACGACCTCGTCCGCGTCGGGGACGGCATACACAACGCCAGCGGCGTTGTAGCACTCCGCCACGCTTTTCCCGGCTGCGGCGCGAGCGACGCCAAAGCGGCGCCACAGCTCCGTGATCTCGCCGATGGCCGGACGGTCGGCCTCCGCCTGCCGCTCCCGCTCGGCCTTCTGCGCGGCGCGCTTGTCGGTCTTGAGTTGGTCCTGCGTGGAGAGGAGGTGCGGACACACCTGTTTGCAGGTGGCCAGCTCCGAGCACTTCTCGCAGCAGGTCGCGCCGCAGGGCGCGTAGGAATAGCAACTCTCGATCAGCGTGGAGATGATGTGCTCCCGCTTGCCCTGCGCGCAGTCCGAGCAATTGCCGCCGCATTTCTTGCACGGCAGCGCGTCGAGCGCCGCCAGAGCCTCGGCAATCTTCGTCACATTCCGCTCACCCAGATATGTCAGGCCGTGGCCATAGTAGTTCCTTCGGTGCGTGTAGACGTGGGCGATCTCATCCTGCAGCTCCGTCGGCATGTGCGAGAGCGCGTAGGCCGTCGTCTCGGGCAGCTCGCCCTTCTCCCACGCCTTTGCGATCTGCTTAGATTTGCTCAGCCCCTCGCGGATCACCTTCAGCCGCGCAAGCTTGGACTTGCTTATCTGGCAGACCTCGGCGACATGGTCGCGCATCCTGCCGGGGAACTCCACGCCCTCCTCCTGCAGCTGGTAGAGAAGCTTCTCCACGCGCTCGGCCTGCGCGCTGAGGTCCGCGTTGCTCATCCGGCGCGTGTCGCTGTTGGCGTAGATCAGCCGCAGCTCCCGCATGGCCGGCGACAGCTCGCCGCGTTCCACGATGCAAGGCACCGTGCGCCAGCGCTCTGGCTCATCCGCCTTGCAGATCGTGCGGATCGCGGTCAGGCGCCGGTGACCGCTGACCACGATGTAGCCGCCCTCGTCATCGGGGTCAGGGCGAACACGCAGCGGCTGCTGTAATCCGACCAGCTCGATGTTTTGCGCGAGAGCCTCAATGCCCTCCATGCTGTAGAAGTTTTCGCCGTCGCCGCTGAGCTTCGCCTCGTCGATGTATTCGATCTGCTCCCGTGTGCCCGAATCGGGCACGGCCTCGGGCAGCGTCGCCGCGAATTTCGTGATGTCAAACTTTTTGCCCGCCATGTTAAACCTCCTCCATCAGCTCGCCGGCGAGGCAGCGGTAGTCGACCGCCGCGCTGCTGCGCGGGCTGTACTCCCGCATCGGCGAAAGCGTCACAGTGCTCTCCGGCACCTTGTCCGTGCGCCGGATCTTCGTGCGGTACAGCGGCACGCGCTGCGACCGCAGCAGCTTCTCGCACTCGCCCACGACCTCCGCGCTGCGCGTCTGCGTCAGCAGCACGCGGGACCGCAGCCCCGGACAGGCCGCGCTCAGCCCGCGCAGCTGCGCGATCACGGCGAACACGCCGTCGAGCGAGAACTTATCGGCGAGCGCGGGGATCATCACCTCGCGCACGCTCAGCAGCGCCGCGACGCTCGCGAGCGTGTAGCCGGGCGGGCAGTCGAAGATCATCCAGTCGACCTCGCCGTCCGCGGCCGCGGCCTCGGCAAAGTGACGCAGTCGTTCCGGCGCACTCACGCCGTCCTTGATCGCCTGCAGGTCGAGCTCGTAGAGGTCAGAGCTGCTCGGCAGCAGGTCGAGCCCCGGCCGGATGGGCACGAGGTTGTCGCTCCACAGCGGCTCGCAGTCGCCCCGCAGCACGTCCGCCGTGGTGACCAGCTCCAGCTTGTCTGCCCCCGGCAGGAAAAAGCGCGTCAGGTTCGCCTGCCCGTCGCAGTCCACCAGCACCACGCGCTGCTTGTAGTCCGCGACGAGGATGTCGGCGAGGTTGATGGCGGTGACGGTCTTGCCGACGCCGCCCTTGTTGTTCATAATCGCAATGGTTTTCATGTCGTTCTCCTGTTTCTGTCTCTGTCAAAATTTTGTCTCGAAATTGCACCACACGGTTTCCGTCCGAGGTGCGCCGCCCTCCGCCTGCGCGCTCCATTGCAGTTTGTTCCATCCCTGCAGGTGGGAGTCATACAACGCATTGTCATAGCCCGACAAAATAACCGGCCCTGCGTGAGCTTTGAGAGCTTCCAGTAATTCGACGTGCTGCATGTCATCCGCCATTTCCACGAGGTACTGCTTCCGTCGCCTGGTAGATAGCATATACGGCGGATCGGCATAAATCAGCACATCCGGATGATTGAATCGCCGGATCACATCAAGCGCGGGACATTGCTCAATCTGCGCAGCCTTTAGCCTTTCTGCCGCATCAGAAATCCACTCCGGCAAGTTCCGCCAGTAGTGAACATCGTAAGCATACTCTCGCCCGACTCGGTCATTTTTCCAGCCACATTTGTAGGTGACGGTGCTTCCGTGTGATTGCCAATAGCGCACCAGCGTCAGCCGGGCCGCTTCGACGCCATCCGGACGGGCCTGCCCGCCCGCCTTGAAGTGGCCCCATGCCTGCTCGTACTCGCCGCGGGCATACGGCGTACAAGCCACAGCGCGCATCAGCTCTTCCGGATATTCCCGGATGCATCGGAACAGGTTGACGATCTCACCGTCCAGGTCGTTGATCGTCTCAATGCGGCTCGGTGGTTTTTTGAAGAACACAGCCCCGCTTCCAAAAAAACGGCTCTAAGTAGCTTCTGTGCGGGGGCATAATAGATATGATTTTGTCAGCTAACCGCCACTTGCTGCCGGGATATTTAAGCACCGGATGCTTTATTTTAGTCATAATACGCCCTCAAAACTTGAAGCCCTCGCGGACCTTGACGCCGTCGCCGAGGTCGGCCTCGACGAGGAACCAGCGGTGCGCGCGGTTGATGTACACGATGCGCCCGGGCAGCAGCCGCGGGAGCTCCCGATGTCCGGGGCCGATGGCCGCGCCGATGTCCGCCAAAATGGCGTGGGGATCTCCGATTCTTGGCATTTTGTTTCTCTCTTTCTCTCGATTTTTTCAGAACGGCGCGTTTTTGTCCTCCGGCAATTCTTCGAGCGCCATCTGACCGGGCGCTTCACCGTCCGTTTTCTCCTTCCGGCCCTTCTCGTCATCGCGGGTGTAGGGCGCAAAGGTCTGGTGCCTGCCGTCAAAGGCAAACACGCCCTTGCCGCGCCGGCCCTCCTTGCTCTTGGCGATCTGGATGACGCGGCATTTCTCCTGCGAGTAGTTCTGCTTGGGGTCGGGCCGGTAGATCATCACGATCAGGTCCGCGTCCTGCTCGAACTGGCCCGTCTCCTTGAGGTCGTGCATATCCGGCGCGCGCCATGCCCCGCGCTCGGGGCGGCTGAGCTGCGCCAGTTCCACCACCAGCACGCCGCGGCTCTGGGCAAAGGTGTGCAGCGCGCGGGAGACGGTCGCCATCTGCTCGCTGCGCAGGTCGCGCGGGTTCCCTTCTGGGACGACCAGCTGGACGTAGTCCACAAAGATCACGTCGTAGCCGTAGGTGATGGACTCCGCCATGATGTCGCCCGCGGTCATGCCGCTCGCCTGGATCACGTCAAGCCGGCGCTTGGCCGCGTCCTCCGAGCAGACCGCGAAGGTGCCCCAGTCGCGATCGGTCAGGCGGCTGCGCTTGATCGCGTCGAAGTCGATCTTCATGCCCTGCGTCACGATGCGGTCGCCGATCTTGCCGGCGGACGTTTCGAGGCTGAAAAAGCCGACCTTGAGCGTCTTGGCCATGTGATAGGCCATCATCAGGGCAAGGGCCGTCTTTCCGTCGCTCGGGTAGCCGCCCAGCACCACCACGTCGCCGCGCCGGATGAAGCTGTTGTGGTCAAGCACGTCCATCCCGAAGCCCACATAGTCCGCGGCTGCGCCGCTCGCGTGGCGGGTGGAAAAGTCCTGCAAAAGCTCCAGCATCGGCACCACCTTCACGCCGCGCCGCGAGGTCATCTGCGCTTGCAGCTCCGAGAGCAGCGGACGGACGTCGTCGAGCGTAGCCGCGCCGTTGATCTGCGCCGAGAGGGCGCGAATGCGGCCCAGCGCCGCCTGCTCACGCATAAGCTGCGCATATTCGCGCCAGCTCGCGCTCGTGGGCGTGACCTCCATCAGGTCGATGAGCTGTTGCTGCTGCGGCGAGCCGGAGGCATAGCCGAGCTTCGCGTTGATCGTGATGGCGTCGGCGTGCCCGCCCTCGCGGAACACCTCGCGCGCCGCCTGGAAGATCAGCCGGTTGGCTGTGCTGGTGAAGTCCCGCTCGTCCACCTCGGCGAGCACCTGACTGACGATGCTCTCGTCGATCAGCATCGCGCCGAGCACGGCGCGCTCGGCTTCCAAACCGGCGCTCGGCTGCGCGTCTACTCGGCCCATGTCCACCCTCCGTCCTGACTATCCGGCGGCTGCTCGATGCGGCGCACCGGCTGCGCCTTGCTTGTTGCGCAGTGCTCCTGATCCTTCTCCACATCGTAGGCGTCCTTCCACCGCTCGTTCCTTGGGTTCAGGAATGTCTTCGCGTGTGGGATTCCGATCTCGGCTTTCCACGACGAAGACCTCGTGAGAATGAGAAGGCAGTGCGATATCTCATTGAGCAGCTCATCATCCGCATGAAGCCTGTCCCACATATCCATTGCGGCTTGCTTGTTGCCGCGGAATTTGTGAGGATATGCCTCCCAAAACTTGGCAAACCGCTCAGGATTCCAGTCAGGCGCTTCACGGGGGCCGCTCCTGCTGGGGGCCTTTGGCGATTTAGGCGATTTTTCGTCCCCCTTGGGGGGATTATAGGGGGGTATATTTAAATCTTTTTTAATCTGTTCCGGTCGAAAACCCGTTGACGGCTTTTGCCGTTGACGGCATTCTTGGGCAACGGTGGTATTTTCGCACTCACCGTTGCCCCAAAACCCGTCCAACGGTGGCGTCTCTTGAAGGACGTAGACGTTGCCGCCAAACTGCCCTCCCTCGCCGTGGGATTGCTCACGGGCGAGATAGCCGACGTCCTCCAGCTCGCGGATCATGCGCCGCATTTTTTCGCGGCCGCAGCCGGCCTTGATGGCAAGGCCGGTCACGGTGTAGTCCCAGTCGGACGGGAGGCTCAGCATCAGCGCGAGCAGCCCCCGCGTCGCCAGCGCGAGCCGTCCGTCCTGCGCCGCGTTGCGTGGCAGCGAAAAATACCCCCGCTCAGGTATAACGATTTTTGCCTCTCCCATGCTTTCCTCCCTCGTCTAAGTAGAAAATAGCCCGCATCAGCTTGCCCGTTACGGAGCAGACGCCGACGAGGATCAGGAAGATGTCCAGTCCCGTCATGCGCGCGCCTCCTCTCGGAGAGCCTTGACATTTCTCTTTTTCTGCGGTACAATAACCTTGCAATAGTTTTCAGAGTTTCTCTGAGAGCGTGAACGCTTCGAGGTGCCAGCCTCGGGGCGTTCTTTTTTTGCGCCGTCCGCGTAGATCACCTGATAGGCCGCGGCGATGGTCTCGCGCAGGTCCTGCACGATGTCGTCGAACTCCGGGCGCTCCGCGTCGTCAATCACGCCGTCCTCGGCGATGCGGAGCAGTCCGGCCAGCCGGTCCGCTGCGTCGCGCAGGCGGTTGGTCAGCGAGATGGTCGCCATCGGCAGGGGCTTGGGCTCCAGCTCCGGCAGGATGCCGAGCCGGTCGGTCGCCTTCGCGTGCTCCAGCGCCAGCCACCTCGCGCCGTAGACCTCGCACATCCGCGCCACGGTCTCGTCCGGCGGTGTGAGCCGTCCGCCCTCGTAGCGCTTGAGCGTTTCGGGCGAGATGTGCAGCCGCTCCGCCGCCTCTTCCTGCGTCAAAAGGGTCACCTTGCGCCCTCTTTGATAAATATTTGGGTATAAAGCTGCCATTGTCTTTCGTCCTCCTTTGTGGTAATGTCAAAGTATCGGAGAGGTCGCGCCGCCCTCGATGTAGGCGAGGAACGGTCTGCGCGGGATCAGCACACGCCGGCGCATCAGGATCACCGGAAAGCCGAGCTGCGTTCGGTCCTGCCGAGCCTGCACGCGGATCAGCTGCGGGTCACAGCCGAGAATGCTCCCCGCCGTCGCAGCGCTGATGGTCTCCTTCGTCGAATTGCGGATGTCCTCCAATGTCATCATGTCCTCGCCTCCTCACTTTCCTGCGGCCAGCGCTCTCGCGTCGGCCGCGCCCTTGGCCGCCACCGCGGCCCTCGCCGCCTCGCTCGCCGCGCGCAGCGTCTCGTCGTCGTAGAGGTCGTTGACCTCACACTCCAGCACGGCCGCGATGGTTGGCAGCTTGTCCGCTGTCGGCATGACCGCGCCGCTCTCCCATTGGGCGATGGCCTGATAGCTGACCGCCGCCGCCTGCGCCAGCTCGTAGCGCGTCATGCCGCGCGCCTCGCGCAGTGCGCGGATTCGGAATCTCGTCAATTCTTCACACCCTTTCTCTTGCTTTCGTCAAAAATGTGTGGTATAAAGATTAAAGCGAGGCTTTAATCTTCCCCGCCGCGCGCGCGGTCGATCGCGCTCTTGTCGATACAGAAGCTGCCGTATGAGAGATCTCTCTCCATTTCCGCGCCCTTCATGACCGCCATCATCAGCAGCTCGCGCGGGATGCCGCACCTCTCGCTGATGGAGTTTGCAAGGATGCCAAACTGGACAACGATGGTCGGCGTGCTCCCCTGCACGGTGACGACCGCGCCGTGGGGCGCGGACTTAATACTGATCTCAAACTCGTGCATATTCCCCGCTCCTCTCGTACGATGTATGCTGCGCGGCAATGACCTGATTCAGCGCGGCGCTGAGCTCGTAGAGCCGCTGGACCTTTGCGACGTCCGACATCTCCTGTGCGCTGACGACGGTCTGGACCATACCGGCAAACGCCGGATAAAGCCCGCCGCGATCGGCTGCATCACGCAGAAACTCAAATTCGTTCATGTTTCTTCTCCTTTCGCTCGGTTAAAGTCTCGCTTTAACCTTGTACGCCTATCTTAAATCCAATATTTTGGATTGTCAATACCGTAATATCCCATTTTTGAAACTTTGTGCAAAATCTCAAATATTGGATTAGGAGTTGCCCGAATGGACGCAAACGTCTTTGTGCAAAATGTAAAAAAATACTGTGCGATAAAAGGCGTTGCCCCTACGGTTGCCTGCCGAGAAAGTGGTGCAGGCAAGAGTTTGATGAGCCAAGTCGCGCAGGGGATTGTTCCGTCCGTTGCAAAGGTGCAGCTGCTCGCGCAGTATCTCGGCGTGACCACGTCCGACCTGCTCGGCGAGCAAAACGAAAGCAGCCCGCCCTCGGAGGAGGACAGGCTGCTGGCCGGGTATGACGCGCTCAGCGCGCGGAATCGGGAAAAGCTGGAGGAATATCTGGACCTGCTGCTATCGTCTCAAGATAGGCCATGAGACGCCCACGGTTTTCCGGCGTAAGCCGCCGGTATTTCTCGATGAGGCGTTGGTTTAACTCGGTCAAGTCCTGCGGCGCGCGGTGCTGATCTGACATGTCTATGTACCTCTCTTTACTCGTATTTTAGACCGGCCAGATATTCCATTGTAAAGCGGCCCCGCCGCCCCTGCAACTGACGACGGGGCCTGCGCAGGCGAGCTCAAGTCCCGGGGGCCTGCGGTGTTCTTCCACCATAGCACCTTTCGATGGGTTATTGTGTCGAAACAAGGGACGAACTCATAAATTCCCCGCAAATTCGCGGAGAAAATAAAAATTTGTGCCCGATTCGGGCACGGGAGGGACGACATGAGCGAAGAAAAGCAGAAAAAGCCCTTTTACAAGCGCACTTGGTTCATTGTCTTAGTTGCACTTTTCATCCTCAGCAGCATCGGTAGAAATGGGCGTGAAAACCGCAGCCAGTCATCAGATCTGCCGAGCCAGTCAAGCACTTCAACCTCCACGGCAGCGCAGCCGAAAGACATTCCGACATCTGAGCCAGAACCGGTTGAGGAATTTCCGGATGCGACAATGGGTGAGAAAAACGCCCTGAAAACGGCAAAGCGATATTTAAGCCACTCTAATTTTTCGCATGATGGGTTAGTGGGGCAGCTGGAATATGAAGGATATTCGCTGTCCGAAGCTACCTTTGCTGCGGATAACTGCGGTGCAGACTGGAACGAGCAGGCCGCAGGAAAGGCACTCGGTTATTTGAGTTATTCTAACTTTTCATACAACGGGCTGATCGAGCAGCTTGAATATGAGGAGTTTACGCATGAACAAGCCGTCTATGGCGCGGATAGCTGCGGTGCAGACTGGAAGGAGCAGGCTGCAGGGAAAGCGGCAAGCTACTTAAAGCATTCGTCGTTTTCCCGTGAGCGTTTGATTGAGCAGTTGGAATACGAAGGATTTACGTATGAGCAAGCCGTTTATGGCGTCGAGCAGAATGGCTATTAAGTGACGCAAAAGGCCGCCGCCCGGCATGGCGGCGGCCGTTCCATTTTTCGCGAAGGGAGGCGGCGCGATGAACTGCACCAAATGCCAGCGGGAGATCCCGGACGACGCCGTGTTCTGCTGCTACTGCGGCAAGCGGCTTGTGGCACCGCCGCCGAAGCCGCGCACCGGCAAGCGCGGCAGCGGGCAAGGCTCCGCACGCAAGCGCGGCTCGACATGGACCGCCGTGTGGACGGTCGGCTTCCGCGCAGAGGGCGGCAAGCTCAAGCAGCTGCGCCACTACAAGGGCGGCTTTCCGACCAAGACCGCCGCTCTGGCCTACGCAGCCAATCCTCCTGAGATGCGGGAGGTCAAGCTTCCCACGCTCAGCGATTACTGGATGCACTATGAGGGCGCGTCTCTGCCAAAGCTCTCCGATTCGCGCCGCATGGCGCACCAGATCGCCTGGGGCCGGTTAAAGTCCATCGCGCACCTGCCGATCAGCAAGCTGACGATCCAGCGCCTGCAGGATACCGTGGACGCACAGACGAGCACCCACTACCCCGCAAAGGATATGCGCACGGTGCTCTCGCACCTCTATGATCGCGCAGTCGCGGAGGGCGCGGTGCCGACCAATCTCGCGCCCTACATCGAACTGCCGCCGCTGCAGGAGAAAAAGATACAGCCTTACACCAAAGACGAGATCGTGGCGTTTTGGAAAGCCTATGCCAACGGCGATATTTTTGTCGGATACATCTTGCTGATGATCTACACGGGCATGATGCCCGGCGAGCTTAAAAATCTGACAAAAGCAATGGTAAACTTTGAGACGCATGAGATCATCGGCGCCGGTCTCAAAACCGACATACGCAAGCAGACGCCTATCGTCTTCCCCGCGCTCATCGAGCCCGTGCTACGCCAGCTCTGCGAAGCCTCCGCCAGCCGAAAAGGAAAAGTGCTGGACATGAACGAGGACAACTTTTACGCAGAATTTCACAGCGCCGAGGCGCGCTGCGGCGTGCGCGACCTCAAGCCATATTCCTGCCGCCACACGACCGCGACCGCGCTCGCGCTGGATAATGTCCACCTCACGGTCATTAAGGAGATCATGCGCCACAGCAAGATCACGACCACCGAGCGCTACATCCACCCGGACACGATGGCGATGCACGAGGGGATCAACATTCTCGGGCAGAAGGATATGGACAGACTCAAGGAGGAAACATAGCAGTCACCGTAGCGGGCAAATCGCCGCAAGCGCTTGATATTAAAGGGCTTTTCTACCCCTGCTAAGGGAGTAGGGTGTGTAAAAAGCGCCGCGGAGGTTCAAATCCTCTCTTCCGCGCCAAATAAGGAAAAAGCCTGCAACAGCAGGCTTTTTCCTTTCTTTTTTGCTTTTTGCAAGTGTGACATTTTGTGGTGCTTTGCGGCGATTAAAAAGAACTCATAGGGGGCATTATAGCGGGCACAGATATTTTGACCGTAGCGGGCAAATAGCGGTCAGTCTTTGCCCTTGACGATGCCGCAGTAATAAGCCGACATCTTGGGCTTGGGGCCGGGGCCGTCCTCGTCGAGCAGGAAGGCGCGGGCGAGCTCCGCGAAGAACTCCGGCGTGGCGACGCCGAAGTGGGAGGCGACGCCGTAATAGTCGGAGTACATCATGTTCACGGCGATCCACCAGCACCAGGGCGAGACCTCGTCGCGGCTCACGCCGAGGCTCTCGGCGAGCGAGGTGGTCTGCTCCATGCTCCAGTGCGCGCCGGTGCTGCCGTCCGTGTTGCGCATGTGCTGCGCCCACTTCTCGGCATCTGCCTTGGTGAACTCGCCGCAGGTGCCCGCCTCCGCTGCCTTGAGCATGGCCAGGCACTCCCACATCGCCATGATGCCCTGCGCGGAATTGGGCGAGGGCGGCGTCTGCGTCATGTAGGACTGGATGCTGCGCTCGAGCTTCGGGATATAGGCTTTGAGCTGCTCATGCAGATTTTCCATCGTCAGCCTCCTCTCCGTCCGCGGACGCCTGCACGGCGTCCTTGACCTTTTTAAGCGCCGCGTCGCCGATCCGGTTGCCGATGCTGCGGCCCGTTGGCGTGGATACCATCGCGCCGAGCAGCATACCGATCAAGAGCTGCATCATAGCGCACCTCTCAGATCCGCTGGACGCGCAGCGCCACATTTTCGACCGACGCGGCGGCGCCGGTGAGCACCAGCGTCAGGGCGGAGCCCGCCGCGCAGCAGACCTGCCGCACAAGAGCCGTGATGTTGAGGTCAAGCGCATCGCTTGCAGCGGCGGCAGTCGCCGAGGCGGTCGCGCCGGGGACGGCCACGCCGTCCTTATAGAGCGTGACGGTGACAGTGCCGACTGCGGCGGGCGCGACGGTGAGCGAGGCGTCGACATCGTAGTAGCCCGCGCCGGTGATGTTGACGGCGTTGCCGTTGAGGCTGATGTCGCAGCCGTAGCGGCGGATGAGGCTGCCGAGCGGGATAACGCCGCCGACCGCGACCGCGGAGGGCGTCTGCATGGCAGCATAGAGAGCGGATTTACAGGACATTTCAGTGTCTCCTTTCAAAATAAGATAGGCGGGGCATTTGCCCCGCCTGCTTCCCGGCCTGCAGGGCCTACCATTTTCGCGAGGCCGCGAAAATGGTTAGAGGTTGGTGCTGCCGTTGCAGCCGCAGGCCGCGGGGATGATCTGCCCCGCGCCGGTGGCGGCCACGCCGTAGAGGGTCGGCTTGGTCAGCATACGGCACTCGATCGCGTCGAGGCGGCGGTTAAAGCCGCAGCAGCATTCGGAGATCTTTGCGGCCAGAGCGTCGGTCTGCTCCTTGGTAAAGATGCCGTTCTTGAGGCTCTGGTTCTCCATCTTGAGGTCAAAGATGGACTCCTGCAGGTGCTGCTCGTAGATGCGGCTCGCCTGCGAGGTGATGGCCTCCGTGCTCGCGTTGATGGCTGCGCGGGTGGTGTTGCTCTGCTGCTCAATGAGATACTGCGTGCGCGCCGCGTCGACGATTCCCTGCTTCTCGACCTGGCAGTTGCTCACGCGGTTGCAGCCGCCCTCCTGCGCGGGATAGGGGTTTCCGCTGCGATTCCAGCCCCAGCCTCCGCCGAGGTTGCCGCCGAAGATGGCGACGACCACGATGATGACGAAAAGGACTGCGATCCAGCTCATACCGGTGCTGCGCTCTTCCATGTGTTTGTGCTCCTTTCGTGATTTTATTTATTCCGACGGCTGCTTGAGCCGGGGGAATTTTGTGGACTGCCCCGCTTTGCCCTTCTGCGGGGCCTGTGAGGCGTTTTGCGCGCCGCCGAGTATTTTATTGGCGTCGGAGCGCAAAGCCTCCGGTGTCGTGCCGAGGAGGCCGCACAGGGCCTTTGCCTGCATCGTGCGCCCGTAGCGCGCATAGAGGCTGTTGGCGATGTTGGGGTCAATGCCGAGCCGGCGCGCCGTGCTCTGCACGCCCTCGAGCGTGTCAGCCGTCCCGCTGATCGCCTGCTCCGCTCTCGCCGCCGCGCCTTGCAGGTCTGCGCTGGGGAACATTCTCGCCGCTGCCGCTAAGAGTTGCTTGAGGTCCATTTTCCTTCAGCTCCTTTACCTGATCGGTCAGATTTTTGATGACCGCAGCCATGTCGCTCATGGCCGACTGCATTTCGCCCATCAGCTCCTCCTGTGTCTTGGGCGGAGTGATGACGCCCAGCTCGACGAGCTTGTCGTAGTACTCCTGCGTGGTGGCCTCCAGCTCGGCATAGGCCGAGGCGGTCTTGCCGATGAGCTGCTGGCGGTTGCCCCAGTAGTCCACCTGATAAATCTCGCTGCCGTCGACGGCGACCATCACGCAGCCGCTGCCGGAATAGCCGGCGATCGCAAATTGCTCCATGCGCTGCACCTCCTTTTGTTCTGCCTCTATCGTACCGCGGTTTTCGACTTGAGAACTGCCCTCAAACTGCCCGCAAACTGCCCTGCCCATAAAAAAAGAGCACCGACGATTAGTCGGTGCTCTCGTTTTGTCCGTCTGCGATTTTGCGGTAGGCGCGGCGGCGCAGCTTGGCGAGGCCGTCCACGCTGAGGTGGAGCAGCTCCGCCGCCTGCACGCAGGACCGCCCGCGCACGTCGCACTCGATGAGGCTCGCGGCCTCGTCGGGCGGCAGGTCGAAGGAGCGGATGTAGGCAATGGCCCTGCGCGGAGCCATTGCGGAAAGCTGAGCGCGGATCTTTCTGTGCTGTGTGTCCATAGAGGCACCACGGCTTGCAGGCGCCCACGCGAGGGGAAGTGTTGCAGACTTCCCACCGGTTTCCCTTTCCGTGCCCGATTCGGGCACAATTATTTCATTGTTGCGAGCTTCCGGATCAGGTCGCTGCCGTACTTGTAGGCCGCGAGGTAGTCCATCGTCTTGTCCTCCAGCCCCGCGCGCTTTTGGAGCTGCGCGCGGTAGTCCGTGTACTTCGGGCGGTACGCGCCGAGCACCAGCGAGAGCTTGCGCTTGCGGCGATACACCCCGTCGCCGTTGCTCTGGCTGCCGGTGTTGCCGTTGGAGGTATTGCCCTCGATGGCGGTGACGTACTGCCCGCTGACGCTCTCGCAGATGCCGCAATGGTCGGTCTTGTACGCCGTGCCGGGCAAGTCGTAGATCAGCACGTCGCCGGGCCGGTAGCCCGTGGTGACCCACTGACCGTGTGCCTGCGCCCAGCGCATCAGCTCGCCGCAGGAGGCCGTTTTGCCGCCGTCCATAAAGAGCGCCTTGTCCGCCTGCTGAAAGCACCACCAGACGAACTGCATACACCAGTACACGCCGTCCATGCCGTAGGCCTTGCCGTACTTCTGCCGGTTGCCGCTCTGCTCGACCGTGCCGATCTCTTTGACCGCCACGGCGAGGATGTCACTTGCCTGCGCCATTGGCTTTGTTGTAGCTCGCGGTGCTGATGCCGATTAGCGCGCCCACGAAGGCCACCACGGCGTTGATGGTGGTCGCGATTTCCTGCGCGTAGGGCCAGCCCCAAACGCCTGCCAGCGCGCTGTAGAGCACGGAGAGCGCGGGCAGCGCGATGAGGCACAGCCACTTCAAAATGTCGTAGACCTTGTCGTTGAATTGCAGTTTCATTTTTTAGTCGTCCTTTCCTTTGATTTTGATTCCGGCCAGCAGCGCCAGCTCTGCCGTCCATGCCGCGCCCCACATGACCGTGAGGCTATCCGGTACAGTTTTGCCAAATCCGGACAGCACCAGCACGGAGATGCAGTACCACGTCAGGTTAAAGATAGCAGCCCATACGTATTTGTCGCGCTTGCGCATGGTCTTGAGTTTTTCCCGCGCGGACTTGTAGAGGTCGACGCCCAGAAGCGTCATGCAGACCACGCACACGCCCGCGAGGACGGTTTCGGCCCAATCCATCAACTTACCACCTCCCATTCGTCGATCTCCGACTTGATGCGGTCGATAAAGCTGTTGCCGCCGAGGGCCTTGTACCCGCGGTAGAGATAGAGAAAATCCTCCAGCTCGTACTG
>ERZ773192.780-NODE-780-length-37326-cov-5.544633_pt1 | contig 37326 bp, 34 predicted proteins | sample MGYA00581010_ERZ773192 | MGnify/ENA primary metagenome ERZ773192 (study PRJEB29015, sample SAMEA2737741) | human gut metagenome | biome: human gut; feature: human-associated habitat; material: faeces | place: China | collected 2012 ...
GTACACGCTGCGGTTTCTGATAGCCCGACGGATAGAACAGCATATCGCCCTTTCCGAGCAGTTTCTCCGCGCCGTTCATATCAATAATGGTACGGGAATCCACTCCGGAAGAGACGGAAAAAGCAATTCTCGACGGAATATTTGCCTTGATCACACCGGTGATGACATTGACCGATGGTCGCTGCGTCGCAATCACCAGATGAATGCCCGCTGCACGCGCCAGCTGTGCCAGACGACAGATCGAATCTTCTACTTCGCCCGGCGCTACCATCATCAGATCGGCAAGCTCATCCACGATAATGATGATCTGTGGCAGTTTCTCCGGTTTCTTCGGATCGTCGATATCCGCAATCGACTCAACCTTGGCATTGAAACCCTTAAGATCGCGCACGCCGTATTTTGCAAACTTCTGGTAACGGTCGGTCATCTCTGCCACCGCCCAGTTGAGGGCGCCGGACGCCTTTTTCGGGTCGGTCACAACCGGAATCAGAAGATGCGGAATACCGTTGTATACACTTAACTCAACCACCTTGGGGTCGATCATGATGAGCTTGACCTCGCTCGGCTTCGCTTTATAAATCACACTCATGATCAGCGTATTGATGCAGACTGATTTACCCGATCCGGTCGCACCCGCGATCAGAAGATGCGGCATCTTCGCAATGTCGCTGACAACCGTCTGACCTGCGATATCTTTTCCGACCGCGAATGCCAGCCGGGACGGATATTTCTTAAATGCCTCTGACTCCAGCAGATCGCGCAGCAGAACCACATGGTTCTCCTTGTTCGGAACCTCGATACCGACCGCCGCCTTGCCAGGAATCGGTGCCTCGATACGGATGTCCGCCGCTGCCAGATTTAACTTGATATCATCCGCCAGCGCTACAATCTTGCTGACCTTGACACCCTGCTCCGGGTGAAGCTCATAGCGGGTAACCGTCGGTCCACAGCTGATGTTTGTAACCGTCACGCCCACGCCGAAGTTCTGGAGCGTCTGCTGCAGCTTGATCGCTGTCTCCCGGTACTCCTGATCCGAGAAATCGGTCTGTCCCGTGCCGCGTTTTAAAAGTGTCAATGGCGGGAATATGTATTCTTTCTGGATCTTCTTTTCTTCCTCTTCCTTGTTATATTCGAATATACTCATTCTGATAATCTCCCACATGGTTTTTAAATTAAAATCTGCAAGAAGAATCTTTTTTTATATCCACTAAGCTACTGTTGGAGCTCCTTCAATTCATCGATTGACAGACCGGTAGCACGAGAAATATTCTCTAAAGACAGCAGATTAAGCTCCAATAGATGACGTGCAGTATTAAGGACACCCTTTTGAATACCAGCCTCATACTCCGCTTTCCGAAGTTTCTTCTCTTCTTCTTCCTTGTCATATTCAAATATACTCATACTGATAACCTCCGCGCGGTTCTTTCGAAGAAAATCCGCAAGAATATTTTCTTTGATACATTCATCAACAGCGCATTCCACTGCCTCGTTCAGAGACATGTCGGCTGTGTATTTTCGCACCTTTGCAACATATTGTGCATATTCCCTTAATGTTTTGCAATGTTCCATAAGAAGGGCATTGTGCCCCTCGTTGATATTTAAGACAGTTACGATCAGTTCCAGTTTTGGCTCACCCGACAGATGTTCAAAAGCAGAGGAAAGTCTGTGCTCAAAAACATCGCAAACTGGATCAGAACCATTATAAAACTCAATAAAATTAGGAGTAGGTATCTTTTGCAGGCTGGATGAGTATAAAGATTTTTGATCCAGCATTTTTTGATATTCACTGCTAATGTAAAATAAATCACGAAGTGGCATATTTGGATTGTAAGTCGACTGATGTTCGTACAGGTATAAATTCGTGTCAATGATAAATGCCAGATCGTTTTTCATTCCCATATAGATAGCGTTTTCCAAAGTAACAATCTCTAAATCATCCGGATTCGTATAGTCTCTGCTGTTTACTGCATTGTAAAGCGAGAGCAGATTCTTTTTGTCTGAAAATAACATCCGGAAAACAGTATCTTTGTAGTTGCGATTTGCAGAAACTGCTCCTGCTGTAGTTGATTTGTAACGATCTTGTGGTCGCATTGCCATAGGCTTTCCTCCTTATCACGGTGGACGGCAGATGCACATAAATGCATCGTGCCTCCGGCAGGAGAATAGAGCATTGTAAAAATAGTTTTCATCCGTTTCCTGCTTTTAAATTGGTTAATGGGTAATAAAAGCATAGATACGAAATGAATGACACCGATTGTTTTTGATAATCGAGTGCTTCCTAGAATACAGATGGCTCATCAGCCACAAAGATTTTGTAAAATATGCTTTGGGATATTGTATCATACCAACATCAGAAAATGCAATGGAGAAAATAGTAAAATTTTAAATATTATGAGTACTAAAAAAATGAATAAAAGCATTCATTCAAATCTCCGCAACAGTAGCCCAAACAAAAGAATCATGCTACAATGAACAAAGGAAGATAAAAACAGCAGAAATGCCATAGAATAACGAAGGAGATCATCAGACATGAACATAAATATTTTATATGAGGATGAGGAGGTTATTGTCTGCGAAAAACCGGCGGGGGTTGCGGCGCAGACAAGACGGTTAGGACAGGCGGACATGGAAAGCCTTCTGAAAAATTACCGGGCAGGAAAGGGAGAACAGCCGTATATCGGGGTGGTACACAGGCTGGATCAGCCGGTGCGCGGAGTGATGGTTTTTGCCAAAACAAAAGAAGCTGCGGCGGATTTAAGCCGTCAGGTGCAGACAAAAATGGCAGATAAATTCTATTATGCAGTGACAGACGGTGTGCCGGAACAGAAAAAAGGTACATTGGAAGATTACCTGCTCCGGGATGGAAAAACAAACACTTCAAAAGTGGTATCTAAAAGTACGGAGGGCGCAAAGTCAGCAAGGCTGGACTATGAAGTGACCGCACAGAATAAAACGAACGCCATTCTCCGGATCCGGTTAGACACCGGAAGGCATCATCAGATCCGGGTACAGTTAGCAAATGCAGGAATCCCGATCGTAGGGGATACGAAGTATAATTTTAAAGAGACAATGACACGGAGTGGAAACGGTCTTTTACTCTGCTCTTATAAAATCGGATTTAAACATCCAAAGACACATAAAAAAATGGAGTTCGAAATCAGGAATCCATTTCTCATCTGAGACAGAAACGCAGGAGTTACAAATAACTTCTGCGTTTTTGCTATAAAAATAGTTACTGTTCACTCAGCAGTAAAACACTTGCTGTTTTGCTGCGTAAGAAAGTGATTCAGGAGTGAGCAGACTCCTTTTGTGAAGCAAAAACTGAAATGAGTCAGCGAATCGTTACTGGAACGAAGTATGAGTGAACAGTAACGAAAAATAGAATAAAATCACGAAAAATGTCGAAAATAGAGTGGTAAAATAAGCATAATGTGCTAAAATACAAATAGGATTTAAAATTGGGTTCATAAAATAAAAAAGATGTAGTAGGAGGTATGGGAATGAACAATATTAAGGTGAGAACAAAATTAGTTATTGTAATGGTGATTGCACTGATCGCACTGGCACTATGCGCCGTCATTTCCAACACAAGCCTGTCAGGACTTGGAAATAATGCGTTAGACATTATCGAGAATGATATGCGTTCCTCGTATGATGAACAGATCAAGGCACAGGTAGATAATGTAATATCTCTTTGCCAGAGCATTTACAATCGGTATGAAAAAGGTGAATATACCTTAGACGAGGCAGAAAAACTTGCAGCAGACCAGATTCGTGATCTGCGTTACGGCAATAATGGATATTTCTGGGTAGATACCTATGATGGAACAAACGTAGTCCTTCTCGGCAATGACACAGAGGGAACAAATCGTATGGATGCAGTGGACACCAATGGATTTGCGTATATGCAGGCGATCATCAACGCAGGAAAGCAGGAAGACGGCGGTTTTACGGATTATGTATTCCCGAGAGAGGGTGAGACGGAGTCTTCTCCAAAACGTGCTTACAGCAAGGCATTTGAGCCATTTGGCTGGGTACTTGGAACCGGAAATTACACGGACGATATTGATGATGATGTACTGGATGTCAAAAATGAATTTTCTTCCTATGAATCCAACAGCAGAATGGCGATCATCGGAATCGCTGTTGTCATGGAAGTAATCTTAATTTTAGTCCTGACACTGATCATAGCCAGCATTGTGAAACCATTGAAAAAGAGCCTTACCCACATTAACGAGATAGCGCAGGGTGATTTTTCAAAAGAATTTGAACAGGATCTGTTAAAGAGAAAAGATGATTTTGGACAACTGGCAGATTCGCTTGAGAAAATGCGCTCTGAGATGAAGGAACTGATTGGAGAGGTGAAATCAGAAGCATTAGAGATCACCGGCATGGTGCAGGAGATTGATACAAGTCTTCAGGCATTAGATGATCAGATTGAAAATGTATCTGCGACAACGGAGGAGCTTGCGGCAGGTATGGAGGAGACAGCGGCATCTTCGGAAGAGATGAATGCAATGTCACATGAGATTGAGAGCGCTGCGAAGAGTATTGCAGAGAGATCTCAGGATGGCGCTAACGAGGCAGATGAGATCAGGGAACGTGCTGTGAAAATCAAAAAAGATACAGACGAAAATGACAGACGTACCAGATCGATTCATGAGGAGATTAATGAGAGCCTGACAAAAGCACTCGAAGATATTAAGGTTGTGGATCAGATCAATGTTCTTGCCAAATCAATCATGGATATTACCGGACAGACGAACCTTCTGGCTTTGAATGCATCCATTGAGGCTGCCAGGGCGGGAGAGGCAGGAAAAGGATTTGCGGTTGTTGCAGATGAAATCCGTGTATTGGCAGAGCAGTCAAAAGCCGCAGTTGCCCATATTCAGGAAGTGACTGGCAATGTGACCGCAGCCGTTGAGAATCTTGCAAATGATGCAGAGAGGCTGCTGGAGTTTGTCGGAAATGATGTTGTGGAGAGTCTTGGAGGATTTGCAGAAATGGCAAATTCCTATAACAGTGATGCTGCCAATGTAGATTCTCTTGTAACGGACTTCTCGGCATCATCGGAGCAGCTGCTCGCATCCATTAACGGAGTGATGGATGCTATCTCCGATGTCAGCAAGACTGCGACAGAGGGAGCTACCGGAACAACGGATATTGCTGAAAAAGTAGGAAACGTTGTGCAGGAGGCAGAGGCAATTAAACAGAAGGCAGAGACAACCTATCATTCTGCTGAAAAACTACAGAAAAATGTGGAACGTTTTATTGTATAACCGGTAATGGATATAGAATGTGACAAAACAGCAAGCGTTTTTTTGGAGCAAAAGGGGATCGTATGATAGAAAAGTATTATAATGGGGTTATCGAACAGGTCGCAGGAGGAATCGGAAATGTAGAACATAACAGTATCCTTGTGCGGTATAGCAATGATTTTTCTATATGGGATTTAGAGAGTGTCAATCATTATAAGGACCAGACAGATATCTTTTTTACCTGTCATGAGTTTTCTTATAACAAGATCGCAGAGGCTTATGAACCATATCTGGGACTGATCCGGCAGATGTTCCATAAGTATTGCAGCGGCACATTGGAAGAGTTTATGGAAGAATGTGATGTCTACAAGCTTCAGAGACCTGTGTTTGAAAGTTATTTTGAAAAGGGATTTTGCGAGAGAACGGAACAGATCCTGATCGATGAGGTAGAGTATGAGCAGGAACGTATGCGCAATTCGATCGTGACGATGCTTCAGAAATTATCAGAGATCCGTCCGGTCGTCATTGTGTTGAACCGTTTCCAGCTTGCTTCGAAAAGCACCATGCAGCTTTCCAACAGCCTGCTTCAGGTGAAGAATAAAAATATCGGCATTGTCTTGGGAGTCAATGATGTGCAGTCGATTCCGGAATTTGCACATGAAGAGTGGGATGCGATCTGTGAGAGTATGGATGACCGGAACATGGTGTACCATATCGGAAATGCAGGCAGGAACATGGAACCGGATGTCATGGACTATTACTCTGATTATGAGAGTGACGATGGCTATCGGAAACTGAATAATCTGGTATACTTTCTGGATTTTGATCAGGCAGACCATCATCTGAGCAAGATTGAGCGCCGGATCAAGTTTGATAACTTTACGATTTCTGAGAAAAAGCATTATCAGCTTTTGCTGTTACAGATTATGGTGTCGGTGTTGCAAAGAGATATTGCGAAGGCTCTGGAATCCTGCGAAGATCTGGAAAAACTGCAGGATCAGGAGAAAGAGGGAGCATTTTATTATAATTTCTGGATGGCAACTTCTTACATGTATCTTGGAAAGTTAGAGGAAGCCATGATTTATGTACAGAAGGCAAAGGAGTGCGGAGAAGCGCTGGGGGATGATTTTTTAGTGTTCCGTGCAGAACTTTTAAAAGCGCAGAACCAGATGTCCGGCTGGTGCAATATTTTCTTCTGTGCCCAGGATATTGAGATCAGCGATAAACTGATCGAGAAGCTGAATGCGTACCATTACAAAAATCATCTGGCGCATATTTATATTTATGCATACGACAATAAACCGGAGATCGTGGCAAAAGCGTACCGGTCGGAAGCATTTCTGATTTATTTTTCCAAGGGCGTTGCGCTTGCAAAAGAGATTGGCAATGAGCAGCTTATCAGCATTGCATATCGGAAAAATATCATGATAGCATCCACAAATGGCGAGTACGAAGTTTCCCTGTTATATTCGATCCGTACCTATGAGGCGATGAAAGATGTTGACAGCGTGGAGGGCGGAAGGATCTATTCCGGTATTGCGTATAATTTATGTGCAATGGGAGAAAATGAGAGAGCCCAGAGCTATTACAACAAGGCAATTAAGATATTATGTAAACTGAGAAAGCCGGAGGATATTGCAGAAGTACATTATAATATGTCATTGAACTGCGTTATGCTGGGGCAGTATGACAAGGCGCAGGAATACCTGACACAGTGTATGAAAGCGATCGAAAAGCTGCATCTGAACAGTCTGCGTGTCTGCAACCTGTCCAAACTGTATGGATTGTTTGCTCTGGTTTCCATTTTACAGGGAAACCGTTTTAACTGTGAGAGGTATCTGTATAGCTGCCGCCAGTTTTTGAATTATATTTTCGAGAAGGAAAAGACAGAAAACAACCTCGCCACTGTGCATGACTACGCAAAGGCAGATGATGATATGTTCCTCTATACGTTTTCCAAGGCATTATTAGCACAGCATGACGGAGACAACGAGGAGGCGCTAAAATTATATGAGCAGGCAGATATTTATTTAAAGAGAGCAGAGGGAAACCAGTTTTTCTGTTATGTGCTGTTCCGAAGGAACAGGATGGAATGCTTCAGGAATGCAGGAAAAGAGATCCTTTATGAGCAGGAAGAGTTTATTTTAAAACAGTATGAAGAGACACATCGTATCATGTTCCATGAGTACGCGGAGGATATGAAAGATCTTCTGCCACCGGTAGATGACGACTGTGAGGAATTATCAACCAGGGAAATCGAGGATCTGTTAAAGCAGGAGAGCGTGGAGCGGGCATATAAGAGTAAGAAAGAACAGCTCGACTTTATTTCTATCTGGCAGAAACTGATCGATGTAAATGGTATCACTGCAAAAGAGATGCTCAATATGGTCATGAAGACATTTTTAAATCATTTTGACGTCGACCGGGCAGTCTATATCCGCTATAGCGAGAGGGTGCCGCAGGTACTTTACAATGACACAGAGAAAGAGATGACGCCGGAGATCATGAAGATCATGGAAAAATCCATGCGGAAAAATGCGGGTGGATTTGTGATCTCCAAGATCAGCAGCAATTATTCTGAACATCAGGATATCACATCGATTTTTGGTGATGAAGATGTGTGTTCTATGGTGGCGATCCCATTTTTTAACAACGCAAAAATCGAGAATATTGTCATCACCTATGTGCTGATGAAGGATAACTGGCATTCCTCGGTGAACCGTTATATGCTTGATGAGGACGATCTGAACTTTTATCAGCTTCTGTTCCGTGAGGTGCGTTACGCATTGAACAGGCTTGATGCCTATGACAAGATTTATGAGATGAATACAAAACTGTATATGTCGGCAGTTACAGACCAGCTGACAGGGTGCTATAACCGTGAAGGGTTCTACCGCAAATTAGACGCACTTCTGAAAGAGATCGCAGGGGAAAAAAGAAAACCAAAGCTGGGAGTGATGTTTATTGACCTGGACAATTTCAAACACTATAATGATACGTACGGACATGATGTGGGCGATTTCGTTCTGATCAAAATGGCTGATATTTTTACGGAAGTCTGTGGAAAAGATGGTTTTGTGTGCCGTTATGGCGGGGATGAGTTCCTGATCTTCCTTTATACAGATGACAGGGATATTTTCAAAGAAAAGGCAGAGCGTATCTATCAGATTATTGATGAGGCAGACGGATTTTCGGCGGAGATCAGTGAAAAACTCGGACAGTCATTCTCAATCGATAAACAGCATCAGATCTCCTGCTCCATCGGTATTGCAGCCGGAGACCATATCTGTACGGAAAATGATATGACAGAGATGATCAAGAGGGCGGATGATCTGTTATATTCGATCAAAACAACGACAAAAGGAACCTATCGTATATGAAAATCGTTTTACCTGAGAAAGTAACTTATATTATTGACACACTGACACAGCATGGCTTTGAGGCCTATGCTGTAGGTGGGTGCGTCCGTGATACGATGTTAGGACGGATTCCTATGGACTGGGACATCACGACATCAGCAAAACCGGAACAGGTAAAAGAGTTATTCCGACATACCATAGATACTGGGATCCAGCATGGAACGGTTACCGTGATGCTTGAACATGAGGGATTCGAGGTGACCACATACCGTATAGACGGGGAATATGAGGATGCAAGGCATCCTAAGGAGGTACAGTTTACTTCCAATCTGTTAGAAGATCTGAAGCGCCGCGATTTTACGATCAATGCCATGGCTTACAATGATAAGGATGGGCTGGTCGATGCGTTTGATGGTGTGGGAGATTTAGAGCGCGGTGTGATCCGGTGCGTGGGAGCTGCTGTGGAGCGTTTTACGGAGGACGCGCTTCGTATGCTGCGTGCAGTGCGGTTTGGAGCGCAACTTGGCTTCTCTATTGAAGATGAGACAAGAGAGGCGATTGTTTCCCTGGCACCAAACATTGCAAAAGTGAGTGCAGAACGTATTCAGATCGAAATGGTAAAACTTCTCACGTCCGGACATCCGGAACTGCTGCGCACGGCCTATGAGACAGGACTTACCGCAGTTTTTCTGCCGGAATTTGACGAGATGATGAAAACACCGCAGAATAATCCGCATCACTGCTATTCTGTGGGGGAGCACACGCTGCATGCCCTGATGGAGATACAGCCGGATAAAGTGGCGCGTATTACAATGCTGTTACATGATGTGGCAAAACCGATGTGCAGAACCACGGACGAACATGGCGTGGATCACTTTTATGGACACCCACAGGAAGGAAGTCTTGTGGCAAGGAAGATTTTGCGGCGGCTGAAGTTTGACAATGATACAACCGACCGGGTATGCAGACTGATCTTATGCCACGACGATAATCCGCCTTTGCAGGAGCGGACGGTCCGCAGAGCAATCTACCGGAACGGTGTGGATCAGTATCCGCTGCTTTTTGCAGTAAAAAGAGCGGACATGCTGGCACAGAGTGCATACAGGCGGGAGGAAAAAGCAGAGTATTTAAAGGAATACGAAGAAATATATGAGCAGATCATGGCGAAGCGGCAGTGCCTTTCCATAAAGGAACTTGCGGTTACGGGAACGGATCTGATCGCAGATGGAATGCAGCCGGGAAAGGCGATCGGCGAGACGCTGAAACAGCTTTTGGAGTATGTGCTGGAACACCCGGAGGACAACACGAAAGAAAAATTAATGGAACAGGTTCATAATATCGCATCCCCTCACATATGATGAATTGACACGGCAGGAGAGCATTTGCTCTCTTATCGCAGATTCATCGTATGGAGGGGATTTTCATGTATATCAGGCCGGAACAGATAGCAGAACAATATGAGATGGAGGTAAAGTCTATTTCGAAGGGAAGGGACTGTTTTTTGTGTGAAACAGATCTCGGAATGCGCGCGCTGAAGGAGTATAGGGGCTCTGTGGAGCGTGCGGAATTTCTGGCTGGAATGCTTGATTTCCTGAAGGGGCAGAATATTGTGGCAGAGCAGATCTTTTATACAAAAGAAGGGGAAATTTTTGCCAGGGACGAAGAGGAACAGAATTATCTGTTATTGTCAGTTTTCCGTGGAGCCGAGTGCGATACGAAGAGCAGGGAGGACATGGTGTATGCGGTAAGACTGCTCGCTGGTTTACATAATGCAACTGAACAGTATCCGGACGAGGTGCCTGAGTTTGTAAAAATGAATCCTAACGCCCTGCTTTTGCTTTATGAAAAACATAACCGTGAATTGCGGCAGGTGCGCAACTATATCCGTGGCAGAAAACAGAAAAATGAGTTTGAAGAAATGTTCATGCGCCAGTTTGCAGGTTTTTTTGAAAAGGCACAGGCTGTCACAGAGCAGTTGCAAAATATGGAGATCTGTGAAGAACTGACCGGATTCTGCCATGGCGACTACAACCAGCACAATGTCGTTTTTTCCAGAGAGGGCGTGGCGGTCGTCAATTTCCTCAATTTTTCCTATCAGATCCGGGTGAGCGACCTCTCAAATTTTGTACGGAAGATGATGGAAAAGAATAGCTGGAACACATCGCTTGGAATGGAGCTGATCGGGGCATATGATTCCGTGCGGAAACTAAAGCCACAGGAATTGTCCTATCTGTATTTTTACCTTGCGTACCCCGAGAAATTCTGGAAAATTGCAAATCATTATAGTCATTCCCACAAAGCATGGCTTTCCGGCAGAAACACAGAAAAACTCAGCAAAGTGGTCGCGCAGGAAGGGGCAAGAGAGCATTTTTTGCAGACGCTTGCAGGGAAAGTAGAAAATAGGATATAATTAGGTAACAGCGAAACTATTCGTAGGTTATGTTGAATTGTTCAAAATTAACAAAAACATTCAAGACCCGCTTGCGCTATGTGTCACTCGCAACGGTACTAAGAACTCATATCCTGCATTTCATTTCTGATAAATCAGAATGAAATACAGAATATGACTTCTAAGTGCCGGCGGTTCCCCAATGTCTTTCATGTCTTTTGTCAATTTTTCACAATTCTATTTACGCTTTGATGAGTTTCGCAATTTACATGATTTGTATGACACATAAGAGGTGATATGTTGAGAAAATTAATATGCATATTATTTATGAGTATTTTTAGTATGATTATGATAGCGGGGTGTGGACAGCAGACAAGACCGGTCTCGACCGCACAGTATTACAATCCTGCGAAAGAGACAGCGGCAGATACTGAGGAAGCAGAGGATGCAGTGGTGAAGACATCGATTGGAACCGATCTCTATCTGATCATTGGCAATGACATGACCAATGAACAGTTGAATTTAAAGCAGCTTGCATCAGGAAAGCAGTATCTGTATGTTTATTCATTGTCTACAGACTTTCTGGATAAATACGGAAACAGTGCAACAACGATGGATTTTGAGCCGGGCAGGGTGATCCATATTGGAAAAAAAGATGGCGAAGGACGGCTCTTGCAGGCACAGATCGCGGATGAAGTCTGGGAATATTCGGATATCACAAAATATTCGGTAGATACAGAGCGTGGGATTTTCAAAATTGCGGATTCCAAGTATTCGTATGACGCAGATTTGTTCGTGGAATCGAATGGAGAAAAAATCCGTCTGTCCGACCTGAACGAAAAAGATGAGATCCGTGTCGTTGGAATCGGAACAAAAATATTATCCGTATCCGTCACTACCGGACAGGGAACTCTGGAGTTAAAGAATACATCCGTATTTGAGGGAAGTTTTATTCAGGTGGGAAGTAAGATTTTTGCACAGATCACACACAATATGAAGCTGGAGATCCCGGAGGGAACTTATACGGTTACCGTTGCAAATGAAGGATATGGCGGCAGCACAGAGGTGGAGATCGCAAGAGGGGAGAACTGCACGCTTGATCTGGATGAATTAAAAGGTGAGGGTCCTAAGACTGGAAGTATCATATTTTATATTGATGTGGAGGGAGCAACGCTTTCCATTGATGGGGATACTGTGGATTACAGCGCACCTGTGGTACTGACCTATGGCGTGCACACATTGCATGCGGAGGCAGAGGGATACGACGATTTTGATAAAAAGCTTTTTGTTAACTCTGCGGCAGCGAATATCGATATCTCTCTTACCGGAGACGGTACTACGTCAGACAATGACATGACAGAGGGCACAGAGTCTGTGGAGGAGACCGAAACTGCTGAGACAGAGACAAAAGACAGTGAGGAGGAGACAAAGAGTACAGAAAAAGATTCGGAGACGTCAGACAAGTCCACGGACAAAGATGTGACATCTGATTATCTGTCCACACTTTCTGATCTCATCACGTCGTTGAATAAGTAAGAAGATGTAACTATTCAGAACCTCATTCGCAAAATCGTTCTCTCAGAGCTTTCCTTGAATAACAAGCATGCTTGTTATTTGCTCATTGTGGTTACTTCGCCAAAGAAATTTTCAAAATTATGCTCATTCATGCAAGCATGATTCGCAAATTTTTGAAAACTGCCCTGGCTCTGAATAGTTACAAAAAAATAACTTGAAAATAGCGGCTGACAAAGCTAAACTATAAACGAGATCAATATAGGGAGGAAATAATTATGGGATACAAAGAAATGTATGAAGAATGGTTAAATAATCCATACTTCGACGATGCAACAAAAGCAGAATTAAAAGCGATCGAGGGGAATGAAAAAGAGATCGAAGACCGTTTTTATATGGATCTTGAGTTTGGTACGGCAGGTCTCCGCGGCGTGATCGGTGCCGGAACAAACCGTATGAATGTCTATACAGTCCGCAAGGCAACACAGGGACTTGCAAATTATATCAACAATGTGCATGCACAGGAGAAAGGGATAGCAATTGCATATGATTCCAGACATATGTCGCCGGAATTTGCAGATGTTGCGGCTTTATGCCTTGCTGCAAACGGAATTAAGGCGTATGTGTTCGAGTCGCTTCGTCCGACACCGGAACTTTCCTATGCAGTCCGCAGATTAGGATGCACCGCAGGAATCAATATCACAGCCAGCCATAACCCACCGGAATATAATGGATACAAGGTATATTGGGAGGATGGCGCACAGATCACTCCGCCTCACGATACCGGAATTATGGCAGAGGTGAAGAAAGTAACGGATTATGCAGCCGTTAAGACGATGGACAAAGCTGCCGCAGTTGCAGCAGGTCTTTATCAGGTGATCGGAGCAGATATCGATGATCCATACATAGAAGAACTGAAAAAACTGATCCTTCATCAGGATTGTATTGACAAAGTGGCAGGAGAGTTAAAAATCGTGTACTCTCCACTTCACGGAACCGGAAATATCCCGGTGCGCCGTGTGTTAAAAGAACTTGGATTCAAAAATGTATATGTCGTTCCGGAGCAGGAACTCCCGGATGGAGATTTCCCAACCGTAAGTTATCCAAACCCGGAGGCAGCAGAAGCATTTGAATTAGGACTTGCTTTAGGCAAAAAAGTGGATGCTGATCTCATCCTTGCAACAGACCCGGATGCAGACAGACTTGGCGTTTATGTAAAAGATTCCAAGACCGGGGAGTACCACAGCCTGACAGGTAACATGTCCGGATGCCTGATCGGCGATTATGTGATCGGTCAGAGAAAAGCCCTGTACGGACTGCCGGAAGATGGAGCATTTATCCGCTCAATCGTTTCCACCAATATGGCAGATGCAATTGCAAAATATTATGGAATCCAGCTTGTAGAAGTTTTAACAGGATTTAAATTCATCGGACAGAAGATTCTTGAGTTTGAAAACACCGGAAAAGGAACCTACCTCTTTGGTATGGAGGAAAGCTATGGCTGTCTGACCGGAACTTATGCAAGAGATAAAGATGCGGTCGATGCTTCCATGACACTGTGCGAGGCAGCAGCTTACTATAAGACCAAAAACATGACACTCTGGGATGCTATGCTTGCAATGTATGAGCGTTACGGATACTACAAAGATGATGTGACTGCTATCACTTTAAAAGGTATCGAGGGACTTGCCAAGATCCAGGAGATCATGAATACGCTGAGAGAGAATGCTCCGGCAGAGATTGGCGGTTACAAAGTAACGGCAGTGCGTGATTATAAGAAGAACACCATTACAGATACTGCAACAGGCGCTGTAAAACCGACCGGTCTTCCGGCTTCCAATGTTTTATATTATGAGCTGGAGGATGATGCATGGGTATGTGTAAGACCTTCCGGAACAGAGCCGAAAGTAAAATTCTATCTCGGTGTAAAGGGAACGTCTTTAGAGGATGCAGATGCAAAATCCAAGGCATTATCCGAAGCTGTCCATGCAATGATCGGAAAAATGTTATAACATATGGAAAATGCCTAAAAATGCCCCAAAATGGGAAAATTTCTTGACAAAGACATAGAAAACAAGTATAAATATGGATGTAGGTATTTTGGAAAAGAAAAAACCTCATATATCATAAAGTGAAAATCCAGAGGAGGAATTTTTAACATGAACAAAGCAGAATTAGTTGCAGCTATGGCTGAGAAAGCTGAATTAAGCAAAAAAGACGCAGAAGCAGCATTAAAAGCATTCACAGATGTTGTTGCAGAAGAATTAAAAAAAGGTGAGAAAATCCAGTTAGTTGGATTCGGAACATTCGAAGTTTCTGAGAGAGCAGAGAGAACAGGACGTAACCCACAGAGCGGTAAAGAGATGGTTATCCCAGCTTCTAAAGCTCCTAAATTCAAAGCAGGAAAAGCTTTAAAAGATATGGTTAACGCATAATTCTTTTTTAAATATGAATGTTTAGCGGGCTCGGATTTTCCGGGCTCGTTTTTTGTGCAGCAGGAGACGTCGTTTCTGTTGGATCAAAAACGAGCCGCAGGGATGTGTAACCTGCGGAATAAAAAGTAAGAGGGGAAAATAAAAACAATGAGATTAGATAAATTCTTGAAAGTGTCACGACTCATCAAGAGAAGAACGGTTGCGAATGAAGCGTGTGATGCAGGACGTGTGATGGTGAACGGAAAACCGGCAAAGGCTTCCGTCAATGTGAAAGTCGGGGATGTGATCGAGATCGCATTTGGAACAAAAAGTGTGAAAGTGCGTGTGCTTGATCTTCAGGATACAACGAAGAAAGAGGAAGCAAAAGACCTGTTTGAATATGTATCCTAAATATATTCTATACACACATTAGCCAGGGCAGTTATTTTTGAGGGCATAAATCAGGGAACCTTCTCATATATAGAATATAGACAAGTGCGGAACTCATAGAAAACATTCAAAACGTAAGTAGGAGGTTCGCAATTACCTGTATATATGAGGAGGAGATTTATGGATGAGAAGAATAATGTGACAAAATCCCACAAAGTGCTTTTGGCAAACCGGAAAAATGGCGCATTCAGCGGTGTGGTGGATGTACTGTCTTTTGATGTGGCAGAGATATTGCTGGAGACGGAGCTTGGGATGCTTCTAATAAAAGGACATGACCTTCATGTAAACCGCCTTTCACTGGAAAAGGGAGAAATCGATATTGAGGGACGGATCGATTCCCTGACCTATTCAGAGCCGAAAAATGTTACAAAACAGACGGAATCTCTTCTTGGAAGGCTTTTTAAATAATGTCTGGATTTGTGCGGCTGGCGGAAGGAATCCTGTTTTGGCAGGTGCAGGAGACCGGAAGCAGGGTGAGCGAGGGGATTTTCACAGAGGCAGTTTTTCTCGGAATCTCGGTTCTGGTGGGGATGGGACTATTCCTGCTGTACGATATTTTTCGTATTTTCCGAAGAATCGTGCCACATGGCGCAATCTGGATTGGAGTGGAAGACTTCTGTTATTGGTTACTATGCACTGCTGCGGTTTTTCTGATGCTGTATCAGGAGAATGACGGTATGATCCGGGGATTTGCCATTGGTGGTGTTATTTTTGGCATGATACTGTATTTTTTCCTCCTCAGCAGATTTGTTGTAAAGATCAATGTGTGTATTTTGAAGAAAATACTTGGCATTGCGGGAAGGATAACCGGTTTTGTGACAAAACCTTTTCGAAAGATTGGCAGGAAAATCATAAGTTTTTTATGTAAACAGTTGAAAAAATGGATAAAAATGATTAAAATGAGTTTATGTAAGCTTTAATGCGTAGATTTAGAGGGGTTCATCATGGCAAACGCGAAAAGAAGACGTAGAAAAAACGGAAACAGAGCTGGAAGAATGTGCATTACCTGTATTGTATTTGTGTTTGCAATTGTTATGTCAACACAGATCATTAAGGTATACCAGAAGGATCAGGAATATATTGCCAAACAGGCGGACTTAGAACAGCAGCTTTCCGCAGAACAGGACAGACAAAAAGAGTTAGAAGCATACGAGACTTATACAAAATCACAGCAGTATGTCGAAGATGTCGCCAAGAGCAAACTGGGGTTGCTTTATGATAATGAGGTTGTATTTAAAGAACAAAAGTAACGATCGCATTCGTTGGATCGTGAGCGTGATAGATAAAAAATGGGACTGTTTTTTGTACAGTCCCATTTTTGTACTTCAATGTCAACCTTGAACAATCGTCTCTATCTTTTGTAATTCTTCTTCTGTGAAGTCTGTGTGTCCGATGATCTTAATGTTGTCTAAAATCTGTTCCGGTTTGGAAGCGCCAATTAAAACGCTGGTTACTTTATCATCCTTTAAGATCCAGCTTAAAGCCATCTCAGCAAGGGTCTGGCCACGTTCTCCGGCAAGTACATTTAAAGCCTGGATCTGTGCAAGCTTTTCAGGAGTCAGGGCGGATTCCTTTAAGAAACGTCCGTCTGTGGCAATGCGGCTGTCGGTTGGGATACCATTTAAGTAACGGTTTGTCAGAAGTCCCTGAGCCAGAGGAGAGAATGCGATAATTCCCTTCTTAAGTTCATAAGCGGTATCTTTTAATGCATTATTTTCAATGGTGCGGTCAAAAATAGAGTAACGATTCTGGTTAATGATAAATGGACACTTTAAGTCGCTTAAGATCGCGGTTGCTTTTCTTAAGGTTGGACCGTCATAGTTAGAGAGACCGACATAAAGTGCCTTTCCGCTCTTTACGATAGAATCTAAGGCGCCCATCGTCTCTTCCAGTGGTGTCTCCGGATCCATTCTGTGATGATAGAAAATATCAACATAATCCAAACCGAGACGTTTCAAACTCTGGTCAAGACTTGCGATCAGATATTTGCGGCTTCCCCAGTTGCCGTAAGGACCTTTCCACATATCAAAACCGGCCTTTGTGCTGATGAGAAGTTCATCACGGTAAGGATGAAGTTCCTCCTTCATGATCTTTCCGAAGTTGCGCTCTGCGCTTCCGTAAGCAGGACCATAATTATTGGCGAGATCAAAATGTGTGATTCCGTGATCAAATGCGGTGAAACACATCTGCTTCATGTTTTCGTAAACACCCGTGTCTCCAAAATTATGCCATAAGCCTAAAGATACTAATGGAAGCTTTAAACCACTGTTGCCGCAGCGGTTGTAAACCATCGTGTCATATCTTTTTTCATCTGCAATATACATTATAAAATCTCCTTTCAAAATGGTTTATAAGTATTTTACTTCACGTAAGCTCTGGTGTACAGTGCCAAAATTTCGTTTCTGTAACTTATTTTGAATGGTTTAGTACCTTAGCCTCCTAAAAAACCCGAACTTCCTTCAAGCACCACAAACAGACATTTGAGCGGAATTTTTGGCGAAAACTTTTTTTTGCCACGACGTTCCTTTGACAAACATTTTCATGGACAACTCCTATAATCGTGGACACGGTTGCAGGACAACTGCAAAACATAGATACATGAAAACTTCAAAGTTGTCCGGCGTACAGAAATAGATAATTGCGAAACTCATAAAAGCCTAAAATGAATTGTGAAAAATTGACAAAAGACATGAAAGACACTGGGGAGCCGCCGGCACTTAGAAGGCAGGCACAACGGTAAGTTGTGACTGGCTTCTTAGTACCGTTGCGAGCGACACGTAGCGGAAGCGTGTCTTGAATGTTTTTGTTAATTTTGAACAATTTGTAATAGACTTGGAAGAGTTGCGCAATTATCTATGCGTACAGAAACAATAAAAGGAGATTATGTCATGAAAAAAAGTGCAGGTAAACAGATGATAACGATTGCGGGAGGCGTTCTTGCATGCAGTATGCAAATGATGGGCTGCTATCCACTTGCCCCGGCGTATTTTGCGGCAGCATTCTTGGAAGGAGTAAACGGCGTGTGGCTGACGGCTGCGATGTACATAGGAATGCTTTATTTTATGCCACTGACGGCAACGGTAAAATACGCAGTGGCACTTCTTGTGACCGCAGGTGCGATCAAACTGGTAGAGTGGGCGAATGAGGGCTGCCCCGCATTTCTGGCGGCAATCCTGACAGCAATCACGACGATGATTCTGTCTTTCTGTGGCGGACTGCTGGAATGGAAAGACCAACCGGAGGTTCTGGCGGTGTTTCTGGAAGGAATCTTTATATTCGGTGCGGTGATCCTTTTAAACCGTGTCATTCATATATTTATGGAGTGGCAGGGGCGCGGAAGCAGGATAGAGCAGGAACCCGTGGACAGAGGCAAGGAGGAACGCCTTTCGGGGTATGCGGAATCGTTTCAGGGATTGTCACAGATTTTTATGAATATGAGTAAAAAAAAGGAGCAGTACACGGCGGAGGAACTCGGACAAATGCAAAATGAGCTGACTGGGCGGCTCTGTGCAAATTGTGACTGCTGTGCGATATGCTGGGAGCAGGAATCTACACCGTTGTATGGAATTTTGTCTAACATGATCACGTCGATCCTGAATGTGGGGACTCCGGCGAAAGAGAGCGAGGAGGAACTAAGCCACTACTGCAAACACAGCAAAGATATGGTGGAGGAGGCAGTGCGTGTGTTTGAGAAGGCAAGCTTAAACCGTGCGTGGTACAACCGTCTGTTGGAAAACCGTCAGACGATCGCAGAACAGCTCGATGCGATGGCGTACATTATGAAAGACTGTGCAAAGGAGGAAAAACTGCTGGATACACAGGAGAAAAAGGCGCTGGCAGAGATACGCTACCGGGCAAAAGAGAGCGGGATCGTCATTGAGGAAATGCATTTGTATGAGAATCAGGAGGGACGTCTGCGGCTGACAGCGGGACTGCGCAGTAAAATGGGCGGCTGTGTTTCTGTGAAATCATTTCTCGCAGCGGTCAGCCATGCGCTTGGAAAAGATATCCGTGCTGCCGCAGACTGCCGCTCATTTATCTCAAAGGAACGCACCGATTTTTTGTTTTACGAGGATACAAAATACCGCAGTGTGCAGGGAATCGCACGGCTGAAAAAAGACGGTGCACAGATTTCCGGGGACAATTTCTCGTTTCTGGAGCTGGAGCGCGGCGATCTTCTGCTCGGACTCTCGGATGGCATGGGCTCCGGCAGTGCCGCATGCAAAGAGAGTGAGATGGTGTTAGATCTTGTGGAACGCTTTTTGGAAGCCGGTTTTTCGGTGGAGACAGCGATCCGTATGATGAACTCGGCGATGGTGATGAAAGGGGAGAGCGATCTGTATTCGACCGTTGACCTGTGCATGGTGAACCTCTATGATGGGGCGGCGGATTTTTACAAGATCGGAGCAGCGGGAAGCTTTATCAGGCACGGGCAGGAGGTGACAAGTTTTGCTCCGGATTCCCTGCCGGTCGGCGTCGGGACAAACCCCGAGATTGAGCATAAAAAGATAACCCTGAAAAACGGCGATTTTGTTGTCATGGTCACGGATGGTGTGTTAGAATATCTGCATGTACCAAATCCGGAAGAAACAATGCAGGAGATCATCGAGAGTATCAACACCAATCATCCGGGCATCCTGGCGAAAAAGATTTTGGAGCGGGTGCTTCTTTTTACAGGGGGAAAGGTTTCGGATGATATGACCATTCTTGCAACCTGCATCTGGGAGAAATAGATGACAAATGAACTTTTAAACGAATGGAAAAAAGAAAAAATAGTGGAAGACGGGGACATAGTACTCGCAGGGGTATCCGGCGGTGCTGATTCCGTCTGCCTCCTGTTGATGCTGGAGCAGTTACAGAAAAAAACAGATTTTTTATTGGAAGCAGTCCATGTGGAACATGGCATCCGTGGGGAAGAGAGCCGGAAAGACGCTGCGTTTGTGAAAAACCTGTGTCAGGATCATGGGATCAGATGTCATATATTTTCAGTGGAAGTTCCTCTATTTGCGGAGAAACATGGTCTTGGGCTGGAGGAAGCAGCGCGCATTTTAAGATATGACTGTTATAAGAAAGCGGCAGAAAGCGTAAAAAAGGAATTTCCGGAAAAGAAGATTAAACTTGCGCTGGCACATCATGCGGAGGATAACGCAGAAACGGTTTTGTTTCAGATGGTGCGCGGAAGCGGACTGGATGGACTGTGTGGCATGAGCCGCCGCAGGGATGAGGGGATTTACGAATTGATCCGTCCTCTGCTTGCGCAGCCGCGGGAAGAGATCGAGGCATTTTTAAGGGAATGCGGGCAGTCCTATTGTATGGATGAGACAAATCTGGATACAGAATACAGCAGAAACCGTATCCGGCATCAGGTGCTGCCGGAACTAAAGCAGATCAATGGGCAGGCGGTGGCACATATCAACCAGAGTGCGGCGCTTCTGCAGGAAATGAGAGATTTTCTCAATGAGGAGGCAGAGCATATCCGGGAAATGTATGTGGTTGAAAAAAGCGATGGCATACAGCTTTATTCGGGCGTGTGGGAGGAGTGCCACGAAGTTGTGCAGCGGGAGGTTCTCCATAAGGCAATCGGACAGGTGGCAGGATCGAAAAAAGATATTACGAGAAAACATGTAGAGAGCGTGAGAAACCTTTATTTTTCACAGGTTGGACGATATGTGGAACTGCCATATCAGGTGCTGGCGGAGCGCAATTATCATGGTATTTTGCTGAGAAAAGAGACGGAAAAAAAGAGGGCGGATAACACCTTTTTGATAGAAATACCAAAGGAGAGCCTGCAAAAAGTTTTTGATGGAGAGACACTGGAACTGGAAGTGCCGGGAGGCAGAGTAAGGTTTTGCGGACTCAGCCCGGATGGGAAAATCGGGGAAATTGATAAAAAATCATATACGAAATGGCTGAATTATGATAAAATCAAAGTTGGACTGCAAATCAGAACCAGAACCGCAGGAGATTATCTTACGGTGGATGACAGGGGACACACAAAGAAACTGAAAGAGTATTTTATTAACGAAAAAGTCCCAAAAGAGATGCGGGATACCATGCTGCTCCTGACGGAAGACTCTCATGTTATATGGGCGGTCGGACAGCGGATCAGTGCAGATTATAAAATCGATGAAAATACAAAAAAGATATTAGAAGTACATTTTTTTGGAGGAAATTATCATGAAAGTAAAGAATATTAGAAAGTATCTGACAGAAGAACAGATCACAGAGCGCGTAAAAGCGATGGGAGAACAGATCAGCAAAGATTATGGCGGTGAGACCGTATATCTGATCTGCATTTTAAAGGGATCGATTTTCTTTACCTGTGAACTTGCTAAGCGGATCACCTCTCCGGTAGAGATCGATTTTATGTCTGTTTCCAGTTATGGTGCCGGCACAAGTTCCAGCGGTGTTGTCAAGATCGGAAAAGATCTTGATACTACAATTGAGGGAAAGAATGTCCTTGTGGTCGAGGACATCATTGATTCCGGAAGAACACTGAGTTATCTGCTTCAGAACCTGAAAACAAGAAATCCAAAGAGCCTGAAGTTATGCACACTGTTAGATAAACCGGACCGGCGCGTGTGTGATGTGAAGGTGGATTATGTCGGTTTTGAGATCCCGGATGAGTTTGTAGTAGGTTTTGGATTAGACCTTGACCAGCAGTACAGAAATTTGCCATACATTGGATGTGTGGAACTTGAGGACGAAGAATAAAGGAGAGCAGCTTTGAATAGTAGGAATAATAGTTACAGAGGCTTTGGGTTTTATCTGGTGCTCATTCTGATCGTAGTTGGTGTCTGGTATTTCCTGGATGGAAATACAACCACAAATTCTTATACAAGAGCAGCTTTTGAGAAAGACATCCAGTCAGGGGATGTAACAGCCATTGATATTGTGCAGAATCGTGAGATTCCGACCGGAAGTGTGAATCTTACATTCTCGGATTCCACACAGAAGGTGCTGATCGTGTCAGATGTAAATGAGATTGTATCTTATCTGCAGGATCAGGATATCACTTATTATACGATGGAGAATGTTCCGGCGGAGAGCTGGATCATGACACTGCTTCCATATCTGATCATATTCGGGGCAATGTTTATTTTCTTCATGATCATGACCAATCAGGCAGCGGCAAACGCGGGCGGCGGCAGCAGCAAGATGATGAATTTTGGTAAGAGCCGTGCAAAGCTGATGCAGCCGGATGCCAAAAAAGTGACATTTGCCAATGTCGCAGGTTTGAAAGAGGAAAAAGAGGAGTTGGAGGAGATCGTGGATTTCCTTCGTGCGCCGCAGAAATATACCGCACTCGGTGCAAGAATCCCGAAGGGTGTCCTTTTAGTCGGACCTCCTGGAACCGGTAAAACATTGCTTGCAAAAGCAATTGCAGGGGAAGCGGGCGTACCGTTTTTCAGCATTTCTGGATCTGATTTCGTGGAGATGTTCGTCGGAGTCGGTGCATCCCGTGTCCGTGACCTTTTTGAGGAAGCAAAGAAAAATGCACCATGTATCGTCTTTATCGATGAGATCGATGCGGTGGCAAGACGCCGCGGAACCGGTATGGGCGGTGGACATGATGAGCGTGAGCAGACATTAAACCAGATGCTTGTTGAGATGGACGGTTTTGGCGTCAATGAGGGCATTATTGTCATGGCGGCAACGAACCGTGTGGATATTTTAGACCCGGCTATCATGCGTCCGGGACGTTTTGACCGCAAAGTGTATGTCGGTCGTCCGGATATCGGCGGCAGGGAGGAAATCCTTGCCGTACATGCCAAGAATAAACCGCTTGGCGATGATGTGGACTTAAAACAGATTGCGCAGACAACCGCCGGATTTACCGGAGCTGATCTGGAAAATCTTCTGAATGAGGCGGCGATCATCGCTGCAAAAGAAAACCGTGCGTACATCACACAGAATGATATTAAGAAATCCTTTGTAAAAGTTGGAATCGGAGCAGAGAAGAAGAGCCGTATCATTTCCGACAAGGAAAAACGGATCACTGCATTCCATGAAGCTGGCCATGCAATCTTATTCCATGTATTGCCGGATGTAGGACCTGTGTATTCTGTATCCATTATCCCTACCGGAGCAGGTGCAGCAGGATATACCATGCCACTCCCGGAAAAGGATGAAATGTTTAACACCAAGGGAAAGATGTTACAGGATATCACTGTTTCACTCGGAGGACGCGTGGCGGAGGAACTTGTCTTTGACGATATCACAACCGGTGCTTCCCAGGATATCAAACAGGCAACCAAGATGGCAAAAGCGATGGTGACACGCTATGGTATGTCGGAGAATGTCGGACTGATCTGCTATGATAATGATGATGATGAAGTGTTCATCGGAAGAGATCTGGCACACACCAGAGGCTATGGGGAAGGTGTGGCAACTGCGATCGACCAGGAAGTAAAACGTATCATTGATGAGTGTTATGCCAAGGCAAGACAGATCATTACAGAAAACCGCAGTGTTTTAGATGCCTGTGCCAAACTTCTGTTGGAAAAAGAAAAAATCAGCCAGAAAGAGTTTGAAGCGCTCTTTGAAACGGATCATGTTGTTTTATAAAAGCATTTACAGGAAATTATATTGACACAGAGCTGGATGTATATCATCCAGCTTTTTTTTGAACGTATATACTTGTGGAGGTGAAAATGGATTTTAGAAATTGAAATAATAGATGTAAAACGTTATGACACATGGAGGGCTTTATGGTAAAATATTTATTGCACAATGGAAACAGAAAATGAACAGATTGTATAAATCGGGAAGATTCTGGGATGGTAATGATGCCGGAGCTGGAACAGACCAATGGATCATATAAAAATATTTTTTGTATTTATTGGTGCAGGAGTTGAGTCACTGGCAGAATGCAAAATACAAGAGAAAAAAGGGCAGAAATTTTTTGGTTTCTATTTGGAATCATTATGATAGTTGCGCCGACTATTTGGATGGTATCACAGATACGAGAATTTTTGGAGGTAATATAATGGAACAAAAGGAATTTGTATTTCAGGCATTGTAACTTATTGTGTGACAGTTTGTGTGTTTTTACTGACTTTGATTTTTTTAGAAATGAGTTATATAGCGTTTATATATATGGCTTGCTGTACCAGTTGTCTGCTGATAATTTCTTTTTTCTGGTTTTCCATGTACCGAGAGCAAAAGATCATAGTGAGAGAAAAGGAAATTGTCATTTGTAATTTTTTTGGAAAGAGGAGAACGATTGACAGGCAGGAGATAGGCCAAATTACAAGTGATCAGAATCATGTGCGGTACGGTTTTATGAATAAACAGAATTAATGGTGGATTAGATACAAAAATAAATATAAATTTCGATGGAAAGGAATAACTGAAGTGGAGACTGAAAAACAAGTTGTGTGTTCAGGAAGAACAGCATTTACACTTATGCTGGGAATATTTTTTTGGTTTATTGGAGTAGGTGTTACTTTACTTATATTAATTTCAGAGGCAACATATGAAGTGATAGGTGTATTCATTTTATTTTTAATATTATGTGGAGTAGAGGGAAGCTATTTTCTTTTATATTGGTATAACAAAAGAATCATTGTTACATGGAATGAAATTATGTATCGTTCGATTTGGGGATTAGAGAGAAAATATTCTTGGAAAGATGTCAAATCCGTGTGTTACAAGTCAACAGGAAGAGGGGCAGATAGGATTCTTATCCGGACGAATAAAAAAATTTATATTGAAACAGGAATGATGAAAAGAAGTGAGGAAGCAGAGAGACTAATAAAGGAAAAAGGCTATTTGCAAGTAAATCTAATTACATATAGAAAAAAAGGATAAAGAGATATTAAATTATAGCGAAAGTGTGCATGTTATGTGAATGCTGTAGGTCATATTATTTCACATAAACATAAAGGAGAAGGAATGGAAGAAAAAGTTGTAGTTGAATTTATCAATGATATGAAACAGGAGAGAAAAAGTGACAAATTTTATATACATTTTCATGATTATAGCACTTATAGGGATAGGTGTTGGTATAAAAGCATTTAACAGCGAAGACAGTGATACAAAAACTAATGTAAAAAATATTCCGCGGGGTTTGAAAAAGGTTTTATTGATTGGAAAGAATGTACATAAAACAGATATTGTAATGCTGATTGGAATTATTATTTATTTGCTATTTACTGTTGGAGTGACAGGCATTTATCTATTTGCAAGTCATAAACTGAAAGTTGATCTGCAGTATATAATTTGAAAGAGTATTCAAGTATCCGTTTAAGGGGAAAACATCCATGCATCTTTTGAAAGTATGCCCTATTCCTAAGTTCGTATTGAAATTGGGGGAAGAAAAAATCCGCGTAAATAAATATTAAAATAAGAAAGGAATAACAATGAACGACAAAATAAACAGAGGACAACTTGTCAGAACATATATCGGAGAAGGACTTGCGCCTTTTAAATTTGAATACAAAGGATATCATGGGGATAGCTGGAAATTTGAACGAAATATGAAAGGTGCAGTTCAGACAATCTCTATATATCCATATCGTTTTGACCAGAGCATGATAACGTTTGAGTTATATACAAATGTAAAAAATTCGGAGTATGCAAGTAAAATTGGAACCAATGTGGTATCAGCCAGTATGCTGGATGGAATTGTATCCAATGGTCAGATACGTGGTTACTGGCAGTATGGGAATGAACAGGAACTGATTCAGGTGTTGGGTGAGATGAAAGATGTTCTCATAAAAAAGGGGATGAAAATATTAGTTGAGTTAAGTAAGGGACTGGAGGAACCGGATACTGCCGAAATGTACCGGGAAGTTTATTTTCATCATGATGAATTATGCGAAAAATTTATGGAAAAGACAGGCATTGTGGTAACAGGATTTGATGAGGAGAATATCGATCGGTGGTTTGAAGTAATAGAAGAACGTACAGCAATATTAAAGCAGGGTGATTACGAGGATGCAAAAGAGGAACTGATGGAGATTGCCGCATTTCTCGGAAATCAGCTTGTAAAATATCTTGGTGGACGCTGGTTTCATTATTTGTCAGAAAATCATGAGAGCTGTGGGGTTGAAAGGTGTAAAACGTTAAATTCGGGACTAAATTGCCTGAGTGTGGTAGTTGGTGGATACACCCAAAATGGGATGAACTGGGTTAAAAAAAGTATTTTAAACAGATATCAAGAACGAAAAATTTAATACAAGAATATTTAGGGAACGAATATATCATTATTTTAATCAGTTAAGTTACTTATGGAAATAAAATCATAAAATTAATTATTCATGGTTCTTGTGAATGGCATTGATTTAAACGATGGAAACATGGACATGGGAAAGATGAAGAGTGTTTTGGATGCAGATGTCGAGAATATCAGGAATGCAAAGGCAACTGTTGAAAAAATGATCGAAGAAAAAATGCTTGGAACAGAAGCGGATGGAACCATCGGTGTACGTCTTGCGGATGGACAGATAAATTACCATGATAAAAAAGGGCAGGAATATATTGCGAGAAATACGGCGCTGGAATTTCTGAAAGAAACGGAACAGGTATTTCTTTTTTCTATTGTGAAGATGGAAAGCTGAAAAAAGCAGAAACGGACAATGGAAGCAGCCTGACTTACTGTTACAATCAAAGGGGGCAGCTTGAGGAAGTAAAAGACTGGCTCGGCACGACAAAAATCGCTATGGATGAGGCAGGACGTATTGCCTCTGTCACAGATCCATATGGAAAACCGTGGGATATGAATGGGGAAGCATGGGCAAGAGAACGGCAGTTCTTTATCCAGATGGAAAAAAGACCGTATATGAATACAATGAAGCCATGCAGCTGACCGCCATGAAAATCTTTTCTGGGGAAATGCGGGAGAAGACAATTCGTTACAGTTATGATGAAGCCGGAAGACTCATTGGAAAGCAGCTGCCGGGTAGAAATTATACAGATTACCGATACAATGCGGCAGGAAAACTTGAAGAAATCTTACATAAAGGAGCAGATAAATCAGCTGTTGCAGGAAACAAATGCAAACGGAACGAAAGATTATGCGTATGACCACAGAGGAAATTTGTTATCCGTAACAAGCGGTGAAGAGGAGAAAGAAACATGCATTCATTAGTTAAAGGTATAATTCTTTCCGTTTGGATTTGGTTTATTATAAAAGTATCTGAAAAAGTTTCGGGCAATACAAAGCATCAAATTCAAAACGAATTTTTATATTATTTTATATGGCTATGGCATTCATATGGAGAAATAAGCATTTTAGGGTTGTTATGTGCAATTGGTGTACAGATTACAGATATCGTAATTGCAATATTGTGTTTGTTTTCAGATATAAGTAAGGAACTTCTGGGAGCATGCTGGGTAACAAGCTTAATAGTGGTTTTGTTTGTCAGTGGTGGGGTCGGAATCATAGAGACAGGAAATGAATCGAAAAGATGGTTGGAAAAAATCGCAATGTATTTGATAAGTATAGCTGTATTTTTTGGAGCAGCATATTTCCTATATCCAATGTTACAATATATATTCAAATTTTAAAAGGGAGATTCTAGGATGGATTTTTTGATTATATTAATTGATTTGGTTGTTATTGCACTTGGGATTGTAGATGTTCGGTTTGGTTTTATATGTAGAAGGGAGCAACATCAAAATAAAATGAATGCACAGATTTATGTTGGGGATGGGAAGATAGTATGGATTTTTGGGCTTATCAGTTGGGTGGCTGGAATTTTGGAAATGATACTTTTACTTGTTAGTTTCAATGAGTTAGCATTTTATATATGGCTGCTTATATGCATTATGGCACAGTGGGGGATGACGGCATTTCTATGGCAGCACTATTGTTATTCGGCAGTGTATTTATATGGGAAAAAGATTTATTTTTTTGACAAAAGAAGAAAGCGGAATATAGGGTTAGAAAATAAAGTAGGGATAAAGGCAGCATTAGGAAATACAGTATATGCCTTTTTTGACGAAAATGATAATAAGTTATTCGAAATTCAAATGAAAAAGAAAAATGCAAGTGAATTAATGCAGCTTATCAAAAACGAAATAAGTAATAGAAATCCATGATTTTTTGGAGGTGGCATAAGGGGAAAAATGACCAATTTTATATACATTTTCATGATAATAACACTGATATGCATAGGTGCGGGTATAAAAGCATTTAATAGTGAGGATAGCGATACAAAAACTACAATAAAAAATATTCCAAATGGAATAAAAAAAGTTTTGCTGATTGGTACAAATGTTCAGAAAACAGATATTACAATTCTGATCGGAACAATTATTTATTTAATGTTTACAATTGGAGTGATTTGCATTTATGTATTTGCAAGTCATGAAACAAAAGTTGAATTGCAATATAAATTGTGTGTGGCATTTCTTGTAATGTTATTTTTGGAAACGTTTATTGTGGTATCAGTTTCGTATAGAGAGAAAAAAACACAAAATAAAGCAATGAATATACACGAAACCATTTATATATCACATGCAGAAAAAGAGATTGAATGTGATATGTTTTCGAAATATATTATTTTATCTAACAAGCGATGGAAGGATGCGAAAGGAACTGTATATATTTTTCCTGCGACGTTATTTCATGAAATGGATGCAGATGGAAATATATTTAGAGAGACAGAAAAAGGAATAGAATATTTGTCAAATATAGGTGCATATAAGAGTCTGGCAGAGCAACTGGTAGATGGAGGTTATCAGACAGTTCGGTTTGAAACAAAAAATATAGCCGATAGAAGTATGTCACTTGAAGAATTATTAAATAAACTTGTGGATGTAATAAATAATATTCAGAGTGTAACAGGTAAATATCCTATTTATCTTATTGGTCATAATAGTACATGTAATATATTATTATTGTTACAGAAAAAGATAAAAACACAGGGAATGATATTGTTATTTGGTGGTGGAGAGACAGGAAAACAGGGAATTATATTCAGATGCAGACTTGATCGTTTTGGCAGAATCAAAAGAGTCCGGCAAAGGGAAGTAGAAAGGGAATATGAAAAAGCAGAGTCACTCATAAAAGAAAATAATGTAGTTATGGCATATGGAGAATTATTTAATATGGAATCAGAGTTTTGGATTTCAATATTAGCAGAAATTGAAAAGCCGATTTTGTGCATATCTGCGGAAGCCGACTGGAATTATAACGGCGAAGAAATAGCTCAACATGTACAGAATGAAAATGTAAAGTTTAAAATATTGCCGGATGTAGATGCTACGATGAGACTGGGGTTTAGAAATCATTTGGCAGCTAATAATTTGACATATATGGGTTATCTGAATCGAAAAGGGGTAACAAAACCAGAGGATGGAAAAGATATACCCTGTTATGCAGAAGATATAGGAAAATGTATTATGGAATATATGGAGCATTTGCAGTGAAAAATGAGTGATTAGGTGATTGGGTTTGGATTTCGGAGGCAATTGCCTATTTGATTGTAATATTGGAAATTGTTACGATCACTGTCCTTGACATTAAGGATGCAAAAATAAATATTGATTTTGATGGAAAGGAGTAACTAAAATGAACGAAGAAGAAAAAATTGTGTGCTCTGGGAAAACATTCTTTCCGTTTATAATGGGTTTATTTTTCATGGGTATGGGAGTAGGTGTTTTTTTCCCTATATTGATTTCAATGGCAACATATGAAGTTAAAGGCATATTCAGTATCTGCTTAATATTATGTGTTTTAGAAGGAAGTTATTTCCTTTTATTTTGGCACAATAAACAAATTATTTTTACATGGAATGAAATTATATATCGTTCAATCTTTGGAATAGAAAAAAAATATTCTTGGGAAGATGTTAAAACTGTGTGCTATAAGTCTATAGGAAGAGGGGCAAATAGGATTCTTATTCAGACAGATAAAAAAATATATATTGAAACGGGAATGATGAAAAAATGTGAAGATGTTGAGAGAGTAATAAAAGAAAAGGGTTATTTACAAGTAAAAATCAAATAGGTATAGCAATTGAGAGTAGATTTTATTAGAATAATTTTATTGTTATAAAGCCTTGGGAAGCGGCGGAAGCCGGACAAAGGACAGAAGATATGATGCCGGAGTAGATTTTGTTAAAGAATTGACTCTGTTAAAGCAGGAATGTCATACTATATTTGGCAAGCATTTTCAAATTTTGGAGGGGTTTCTGTGGGAGGTTGTGTTTATATTGTAGCAGATTATGCTTCTAAAAAAATATTTGAAGGATGTCCTGCAAGTGAATAAGTAGTCACGCTATGTTTCATAATAAAAGGAAGTTGAGGAGGGAATATTTCATCAATTGCCCATGATGAATGTGAAAAAAATGGTAGTATATTATAGTTTTGTATTTTACTGTATGGTAATGTTTAGTTTTATTGCTTGCATAATACTCTTATGTAAAGCTTTTGGCGGAGTTATATTCGAGGTTCAGACTTATATAAACAGCAAAAGAGAGGTAGAGGTATCGCCAAGAGGAACCCGGATATTTTCTAAGTGGTTTGCTGGAATATTAGGGATATTTTTTATTTATATTCTGGCTGGGTACTATATGCCGGTTATTCTTTACACACCCAGAATTTTATCAGGAGTATCTATTGGAATACAAGGGGAGGTATTGTCAAACCATCAGGAAGAAATTGCATTTATCTGGATAGCAGTCGCATGTTTCTTATTTGTACTTACTGGAAGAAGATTGTTACTTGCCCTGACCCAAAGGGTGCAGATAAAAAGAAAGCGTACAGAAATCTATTTATGGGGAAGAGAATATTGGATTTTACTTTTGGTACAGGCATTAGCAACATCAGTGTGTCTGTTTGTATTAGTGGGTTCTCTTACCGGCGGTTATACGGAGGCGGTTGAGAAAATATGGAAAATTTCTGCATGGGCTGAATATATTTTGGCACTGATCAATGGAATGTATACACATCAAAAACTATTTATTTTCGATAATGGGGTAGTTACATATCATAAGTATCAGAAGGAAGGATTTGGGGAGAAAGAAGATTTAGAAATCGTCGAAGATGACAGTGACAGGATTTTGATCAGATTTAAGGGTGAAAATAAATTTGAATTGGAATGTGGTACACCACGGGCAAAAGAAGAGTTAATACATGTACAGAAAATGTTGGCTGAAAAAAAGGCGGAAAAGACGATAGAAGAGACACGCACCGATGAAGAAGTATCTACGGAAAAAAGGAATACGGCAGTTGATAGTGCAGGAAAAGTAGAACAAAAAATAGAATTACACAGTCTGGAAAATGACAGTAAAGTACAATTGGCAAAAGAATGGTTTATGGTATGCAAAACAAAAAATAATATGCAAATGCTATATTTATGGAAAGGAACCGAGAACCGGCATATAACGACTGCAAAATGGAGTATAGAGCATAAGGACGGAGAATTGAATATTAAGGGAAAAATTACATTTGCCCAGATATTTTTAATACTATTTATAATAGTTGAAATTATATTTGCAGCAGGGTTTACGTTTTTTGGAATAGCTGCGATATTAGATAATGACATGGTATTCGGGGAAAAAGTATTGTTTGTATGCTTTATGTTAGTATTGGATCCAATGTGTATCTTCTTATGTTATGTGATAAATAAGATTTTCAATGTAGAGCCTGTTAAATACCTGTATATATATTTGAACAATATTCAGAAAAAATAATTGTAATCACACATTTTTTGAAAATAAAAAATTTCAGGGTATAGTAATGGCGTATAACTATAATATTAATGGAAATGGACAGAGCATAGAATAATATAATTATGATGAATTTGGAATACCATGTTTCTATAAAGATAATGAGGTAATTGGATTATTAACCAGAAGTATCCAACCATTTGGGTTTAACGGATATGAAATGGATGAAGTGGGTGGACTGTATTTTGCACAAGCGAGAAGATATGATGCCGGAGTTGGAAGATTTGTCAGTGAAGATTTCATAAAAGGACATATTGCAGTACCGTACACAATGAATCATTACAATTACTGCTGGAACAGACCAATGGATTGATTAACTATTATTATAGAAAGAAAAAAACACAAGAAAATCCAGCTACATCATCAGAAAAAGTAAAAGAACAGGAAAAGGATTATTCTGGTTTAGAGAGGATAGGAATTTTTGCATTTGGAAGTGCACTTTTTTTAGGTGCAGCAGTTCTTTTTGTGGGATTGCATTTACTGGTAAGAAGAGGGACAATAGTTGTAGCATGAATTAGCTGTAAATAAATATTAAAAGTAAGGAAGGAATAACAATGAACGACAAAATAAACAGAGGACAACTTGTCAGAACATATATCGGAGAAGGACTTGCGCCTTTTAAATTTGAATACAAAGGATATCATGGGGATAGCTGGAAATTTGAACGAAATATGAAAGGTGCAGTTCAGACAATCTCTATATATCCATATCGTTTTGACCAGAGCATGATAACGTTTGAGTTATATACAAATGTAAAAAATTCGGAGTATGCAAGTAAAATTGGAACCAATGTGGTATCAGCCAGTATGCTGGATGGAATTGTATCCAATGGTCAGATACGTGGTTACTGGCAGTATGGGAATGAACAGGAACTGATTCAGGTGTTGGGTGAGATGAAAGATGTTCTCATAAAAAAGGGGATGAAAATATTAGTTGAGTTAAGTAAGGGACTGGAGGAACCGGATACTGCCGAAATGTACCGGGAAGTTTATTTTCATCATGATGAATTATGCGAAAAATTTATGGAAAAGACAGGCATTGTGGTAACAGGATTTGATGAGGAGAATATCGATCGGTGGTTTGAAGTAATAGAAGAACGTACAGCAATATTAAAGCAGGGTGATTACGAGGATGCAAAAGAGGAACTGATGGAGATTGCCGCATTTCTCGGAAATCAGCTTGTAAAATATCTTGGTGGACGCTGGTTTCATTATTTGTCAGAAAATCATGAGAGCTGTGGGGTTGAAAGGTGTAAAACGTTAAATTCGGGACTAAATTGCCTGAGTGTGGTAGTTGGTGGATACACCCAAAATGGGATGAACTGGGTTAAAGAAAGTATTGTGGATATGTGCGAGAATCGTAGGAAATAGTTGAGAAAGTATTTAATGAGTGAATCAAAGGTATGTTTTAGGTGGAAACATGGACAGAAAATAACAGCGAATGATCTTGTACTTGCACTGAATGAGGCATATGGATTAGTGATGGATACGGATAATATTTTCAGTTGTTATCAGTATAAAGTAATTTTCAGTAACAGAACGGTGTATAAAGAGTTTGAAATTGCAGCATAGAAAAATCAAAAGAATAGAAAGCTAAGAGGAAGATAGTTATGTTGTCTGATAATAGTATTGTTTATATTTTATACACATTATTTTTAATTATAATAATTCCCATTTTTTTGCGTATATGTGCAAGCACATTTACAGGAGGAGATGTGGAAGCAAAAAGTCCAATACAAAATATTGTACAAAATGCAGCACATAATGAGCAGCTAGATAAAATTTTAGATTTTGTTTTGGGAACAATTTTAATGGGGATGTTGATTGTATATCTTATAATTTGGCCGCCAGTTCTTTTGGATGCGCCGGAATACCTTAGCGGAACTGGCGAAACGGTAACGGGCACAATTACAGAGTTTACAGACAAAATCAGACCGGTTGAAGGAGAATGGGCATTAGTATCGGCAAAAATACAGGACGAAAATACGAAAAAGATAGTTTCTATAAAAAAGACATATTTTCCATATGTGCAGGTAGGAGATCAGGTGACAGTAAGTTACTTACGCCATTGTAAAATGGGAATGGTTCAGGAAGTAAATGGAAAGCCATATGCTTTAGAACGAAGGGCAAATAAGGCATTCTATATCATAATAATGATTTTATTACATTTGTATTTCATTGCGAGGATGCTGCTTGTATTAAAAGAAAGTATAAAATCTGAGAAAAAGTACAAAGTACATATCCATAAGGGAAGGTGTATCACATGGATCTTTGCGGCAGAAATGATAAATGCATTGGGTTCTATCATACTGGCAGCGTCTATGGTGGGGAAATGTAATACTGCAGTAAAAATAATTTGGAATATTCTGGTAGTAGTTTTTTATATACTTATATTTGGCTTATTTATGGAAGACCGCTACATATTAAAAGTGAACCGTAAACGCATTTTCTATTGTGACCGAAAGCTGAGGTATTTGGGACAGGCAACTGAAATAAAAGGTGTAGAAAGAAATGGAAAACAGATTGATGTTATATTAGAAAATGAAAAAAGACTTCCTGTTTATGATATAGAAACGAGTAATGGAATGGAAACAGATTGAAATCCTACAGTTACTGATTCAATTGACCAATAGAATGGTATGGATTGGGTAAAAGAAATTTTTTTGGAAAGATGTAAAAAGAAAATTGTAAAGAACAGTTACAATATTTCAAAAATGTGATTGTAATATAATATTGGTAATCTTAAGGATGTCGTGGATATTGATGGACATGTAAATCAATTTATATGTGCATTTACATAAGAATCTGGAGGAGAAAAACATGTTAGCATTTCTTGTAACGTTAATAAAAGTAATAGCTCCGTGGGTGGCAGCAGTGGTAGTGATTCATTATCTGAATGTGTATAATGAGAAAAAATATCCGGAGTTTTATGTTTCGGATGACAAAAAGACTCCACAAAGTTTATTTGAGAATTTGGAAATAGGGTATCCGTTTGAACTGGCTTTCATAATGTATGTAGGTTTGTTTTTTATGGGTGGAGTGTTTATTTATGCATGTATTACTGATCAAATAGATGTATTTACTTGCATTTTATATGGGTTAATTATTGGTTTATGTATAAGTGGTGTCTTAGGCACGCACGTCTGGAAAATCTGGGTGAAGGGCGACAAAATCATCTATCGCAGTTACACAGGCATAAAGCATTATTATACATTTGCAGACATTACCAGAGTATCAGAACGATTAGACGGTGGATATGAATTTTATTCCGGGAAGAAAAAGCTTTTCAGGATTGATAATAATCTGTCAGATGGCGCAATATTAGCAGGAAAGCTGCAAGCTAAGAAAATTCCATGCGACAAAGCGGGAATGACCGTTGATAAATTTACATTGAAAACAAGGGGCGTTTATAAAGCTGTTTCCGCAATGTCTGCAGGCTTTTTCTGCTGGATGGTGTGGGTAATGATCGAGCAGAATGAGACAGGCATAATATTCTTCCGTCCGATGCTTGCATTGGCGGTAATTTCCTTGATTATTTTCATAGACCTTATAACTGACAGATTTTCAGTAAATGGAACAAGAGTGACACGCAGACGCGGACTGATCGTGAAAAAGTTCGACATCAGTGAAATTGAGAGTACGAGATTGAAAAAAGGATTGTTCGGTGAAAAAATTGAGTTCTATGTGAAAGGAAAGTGTATCGCAAAAGTCTCAACGAACAACCAGCCATATGATTTACTGGACAAGCGCATTAGAAAGGAACATATTTTGCGTAAAAGATAAAACATATAATCAGAATTGTTGATTAATTATTCTAAAACATACAAATGGTGGTAATAAAGCTTACAAATAGCTTGAAAAAGAGCGAGAAGTACAGATGGTGCCGGTGTGCTGGCAAAGCATGCAGATAAGGCAGGAGTATGGCTGCACGGGGTAAAGGTGTTCAAGTATTCGGATGAGACAGCCGAAGCAGTGGCATCTGGAGAAAAGCTGTTAAAGGAAAGCGGGACAATATACGAATCATTTGCCGATATGATGTCACCGGAGGATGCAAAAAGATATTTGGATTTTCTGGAGAATGGAAGCAGAGAAGGATTGACAAGTGCCGAGCTGGCAGGAGTGGAAAAGGCAGATGCATTGCTGGTATCCCAGAAAGTTGAATATGAGGATGTATGGGATTTAAGGAATGCAGGTGATGTGCTGGAGAGTGGTAGAAAGGGTGGCACATATACCAATTTAGATGATGGATTAAATTTCTCTAATAAAGCATTGGAACACATGGGAGAAAGTGGACGCCAAGTGCCTGTGCAAACATTACAGGATGCAATTAAATATGGAGAGGCAATGCCTGATCCAAGTGGCTCCAGTGCAACAATGTATTATACTACTATGTATAAAAACGGGAAAATGTACAATTTGGAAGTTTTGTATGATGAAGTTACAAATATGGTATATCATTTTGAGTATGCGAGAAAAGCAATGGGGAATCTTCCAGCAATACCAAAATAAGAAAGGAGCTATGATATTAATATGACAGAGAAAGAGCAATTGTGGTATTTAATTAACGGAGTGTTGAATGACACATATGATATAAAGACATTTTGTTCCGAATTTACTAGAATATATGATTTAGAAGTAGACTATGAGCAGTTATCAGAGCAAGAGAATAGCGAATTTGGTGATTTGTGCGAAATGGCGGGAAGATTTTCAGATGATGATGATGAGTTAAAAATTCCAAATATGTACTACTCTAAGGAAAATATTTTAGAGAAAGCAAGATATGTAAAACAGAAGTTAGAAAATGATACAAACTAAAATGTAACAATTTCGTAACATTCTCCCTAACAATTCAAAATGTCCATGTTACAATGGCACTCACCAAGGGGTATAAGGGGAAAAAGATTCCTTTCATAACTAAATAAAAACATAGCATCAGCGGTATTCCAAGACCTTAAAAACGTCATGAAATACCGCTGATTTTTTTGTGACTATAGATCTGCCCACTGCATCAGTAAGGAAAACAGCATTGCATACCCGTCCGAAAAACGACAACTGTATAAGCAGCTTCCTGTGCATGGATTGCATCTATCCACTGCATTATGACATTTTGCTGTTCATCAGATAAATCAAGTTTTTCATATTCTGCATTCAGTTCATTTTCAAGCATTGTGGAATTGAGGTAATTAGTATCCTGTTTTGCATTTTGGCAAGAGCAGTGGAAAGTATTTGACTTTGTAGAAGATTTTTTTATGGAAGAACTGGA
>ERZ773192.781-NODE-781-length-37276-cov-16.950001_pt1 | contig 37276 bp, 32 predicted proteins | sample MGYA00581010_ERZ773192 | MGnify/ENA primary metagenome ERZ773192 (study PRJEB29015, sample SAMEA2737741) | human gut metagenome | biome: human gut; feature: human-associated habitat; material: faeces | place: China | collected 2012 ...
GTGTATCAACCTGCTGGATGATACCATCCTTCATAACTACGATTCTTGTACCAAGTGTCATAGCCTCTGTCTGGTCATGTGTTACGTAGATGATTGTTGTCTGAAGTCTCTGATGAAGCTTTGAGATCTCAACACGCATCTGTACACGAAGCTTAGCATCAAGGTTTGAAAGAGGCTCGTCCATAAGGAATACCTTTGGCTCACGGACAATTGCACGTCCCATAGCAACTCGCTGTCTCTGTCCACCTGATAAAGCCTTTGGCTTTCTGTCAAGAAGATGCTCGATATCAAGGATCTTAGCTGCCTCATGTACAGCCTTGTCGATCTTCTCCTTTGGTACCTTTCTTAACTTAAGACCAAATGCCATGTTATCATATACTGACATATGTGGATACAGAGCGTAGTTCTGGAATACCATCGCAATATCTCTGTCCTTTGGCTCTACATCATTTACAAGTCTGTCGCCGATCCATAACTCACCTGAGCTGATATCCTCAAGACCTGCTATCATTCTAAGAGTTGTTGACTTTCCACAACCTGATGGTCCAACAAAGATGATAAACTCCTTGTCTTCAATCTCAAGGTTGAAGTCCTTAACTGCGTTGAATCCGTTAGGATATACCTTGTAAATGTTCTTAAGTGATAAACTTGCCATTTGAAATTACCTCCGTAGTGTATATTATCTTGTTTTTGTTCACCCTAAAAACTATTGTTATTCTACATCATTGGCATTTTTCATTCTATGTGATTATTGCTCAAAAAAAATTTCCAACTTTTGTATATATTGTATATTTGCACAAATTTTGCATCATTTTGACGGTTTTCAACTCTTTTTACTCCGCTTTAAACTTCTATTTTTGTGAAACCTTCACCATACTATGCACTGATACAGCTGTTTTTCGTCACGTTTTCAGTATATTTTATTACTTTTGACCATGTATTTTACCCATATATATACTTGACAAATTTGATTTACAACATCTAGCAAAACATATGTGTGTACTTTTTCACTTGACAATGATAAAAATTATTGCACGCGCAAAACAATGGATATTGTATTCATTCTGTTAATCTGTTTTATAAAAAAACTCTGTCAGGATTCACATAAAAAGGTGAACTGACAGAGTTATTCTTGCATTTCAAAATTAATTATTTGCCGCATCCATGGAGCCGACAACAATCACTATATCCGCACCGCTTACATCTATATCACACAGACTTCCATCAAGTTCTGACTTGTCCGCAGTTGACGCAGATGAAAACAAGCTTGTGATACCGCTGACATCATAAGAACCTGACACATATACAGTCGTTGATGACTGACTGTCTCCAGTATAGGTTCCTATATCTACAGACGAGTATCCTGACGCATTCAACGTTCCCTGCCATGTGGCAGCCACACCAGACTCTCCCGATGCGTTTATAACTGCTATCTTAGCACTCTTTGCATCGTTGTCAGTCTGATTATCCTCGGATGACACATCCTCAGATGAATCGTCTCCAGATGCATCTGAGGCATCTGAGTTTTCCCTGCCAAATGTAGGATCTGAAGGATCAGTTTCCTCCGTGACTATACTTGCCGCTTCCTTTGTTGTTGTCGTATCGGATTTCTTATTCTTACTCATAGTCCGTGCCAGAAGTACAAGCATGACCACAATTGCAACCGCCAATATAATAACGGCAGCTCTGAGCATTGTATCAAGGAACAGTTTCATAACTTTCTTACCCATTATATAGCCTCCATATTCATTCTCTTATACATATTCGATTATTAACAAAAACAAATAGAGTATACCAAAGTGCTTTTTTATTTTCAACACATAATTCACGTGATATAATATTTTTCATAAGGAGGACCCGCCTTGCGGGGGATTCCTTATGAAGCACGCAGGCACCTCGCGCATGCGACTTATCATGTGCCTGCTCCTTTTTCTTAAGGAGGAAACTACTATTTGCTTTTTCAGGAGGGTAATATTTTGAATACCGCAATCATCATTGGAGCTTCAACCGGTATCGGAAGAGCCACTGCTCTTGCGCTGTCCGGAACATACAATAATATCGCAATAACATCATTCAGGCACCCTGACGATCTCATGACTCTGCAAAAGGAACTGACAGCAAACGGCTGCAACTGCCTCGCAATGTGCGGCGATGCAGGCGACATGGATTTTATGCAGGAGTTCATCAGCCAGGTCGTTGATAAATTTGGAAGCGATATAAGGTTGTTGGTCAACAATGCTGGAATATCTCATGTCGGGCTGCTCTCCGATATGTCCGCAGCAGACTTCGACAGAACCATGAAATCAAATATTTATTCTGTATTCAATAGCTGCAGGCAAGTCGTTCCTTATATGGTTCACGCACATAAAGGATGCATCATCAATATATCATCTGTATGGGGCAGCACCGGGGCATCATGTGAGGTTGCATATTCTGCGTCCAAAGGAGCGGTAAATGCTTTCTCCAGAGCTTTAGGAAAAGAGCTGGCACCAAGCGGCATAAATGTAAACGCTATTGCATTCGGGGCTATAGATACAACCATGAACGGCCATTTGTCACAAGATGAGCGCCAGATGCTTGAGGACGAAATCCCCGCCGGGCGCATGGCAACAGTCACTGAGGCAGCCGCTTTCATTGTCCATATAGCAGCATGCGATAACTACCTTAACGGCCAGGTTATTACATTTGACGGAGCATGGCAGTAAGTCTCACCCCAATTGTCATTTTCAACAATAACATAGTATAATTCTAACAAATTACTATTGCTTAATTGTATATATTGCTTTAAAATAAACTATATATGTTATAGAAATAGGGGTTGAAAAATGGGATTTGGATTTGGTAAAAAGAAAAAGGGTAAATCTGACGATGTCACTCCCCTAAACGGTATGCAGACCAAGATGGGCGAAGATGGCAACGTTGAGATTGTCTCCAAAAACTTTAAGATGAAACCGACACAGAAGCCTGCATCCGAAACTGAGGACAAAGGTGACACATGGATCTGCTGGGGATGCGGTCAGCCTACCAACCAGGATATCTGTCCTGTATGTGGTAAAAAGAAAATTAAATAACACCCAAAAAAGAGATTGCGGCATTTTGCAATCTCTTTTTTATGTGTCCAATCACTTTTCAGTGAAATCATGTTTTTTTTCAATCAGTTCTATATTATCAAAATGTGATTCCCACTGCATTGATCACCAGCCCCCACACAAGTCCTGCAGCATACAGCATCACCGCTATCCTTATATTCTCCGCTGGTCTGTGCCTGTTCATCCTGAAGAGCACCACAAGACCTACACCTGCACTAACAAGAAGTCCTGACATCATAGCACCTGCACTGAGTATCCCCTGAAGGTACAGCTCGGTTATTATGACAGACGCCGCACAGTTAGGTATGAGCCCAACCAGAGCTGCCGCAGCCTCTCCAAGCACCGGCACATCGTTGAATATACGTGCTATGGATTCTTCTCCTACAGCCTCTATGATCACATTTATCACAAGTGTGAATATAAATATAAATATTGTAATCTTTGCAGTGTGAACCAGCGCAGATCTGAATATTCCACCCTCGCAGTCACAGTGCTCCTGTTCACACACCTCATGGATATTCTTCTCTCCAAAATGTCCGTGGTCATGGCTGTGCTCGTGGACATAGTCATGCACATGTCCTTTTCCCTTCTCCTCAGCTGCATCCTTATAAACTATATTCTGTGTGTGTATGGAGCTTTCTGCCGCTTTTACAGCGTCACTGTGCTCATGTCCGCTATGGTGTTCATGTTCATCATGCCCGTCATGTCTATGAACAGGATCTATCCTCTTTACCCGAACCGGCTTTCTCATTCGGTCAAACACAAACCCAACTATATATCCCGTCACAATAGCTATAACAGCTTTAGCGGCAAGAATCTTGATTATAGTTTCTGCAGTAACCGCATCATTTGACAACATAATAGGCAGCATCTCGTCCGATGTGGACATAAATACAGCTATAAGCACACCTACACCTATCACACCCCCGCTGTACAGGTTTGACGCCATCAGTGAAAATCCGCACTGAGGCACAATTCCAAGCACACCACCGAGCAACGGACCAAGTTTCTCGGCCTTTCCAAGCACATTTGCCTGTCTGCCTGCAGTCTTCCTCTCAAGCCATTCCATGACCACATAGGTTATAAGCAGGAACGGTATAAGCTTCACCGTATCAAGCAGCGCATCCTTAAATGAATCTATCAACACTTCCTTCATATATCAAACACTCCTTCTCAGATCAGCACTCATAGATATTATATCCGCAATTGTCCTGACTGAATCCAAAATACTCTTCGTTGGTCATATCATTGAAATAGCTGCATATCACCCGGCATATTCCATTGTGACAGACAAACAGCACTGATGAATCCGGATAGAGCTTACAAGTCTCTATTATCAGATCATACGTCCTCCTGGCAATATCCATCATAGATTCTCCACCGGGATATCTGTATGCGAACATTCTCTTGTTGTTCAAAAAATCCAGGTCATCCCTTTGGACGCCCTCATATACTCCGTAATCCTGTTCTATAAGCCTCTCATCCGTAATTACCTGCAAATGCTTTCTTTCCGCCACCACCCTGGCTGTATCCTGCGCTCTGGAAAGCGGCGATGCTATTATCACATCAATCGGGCAGTCGTCCAATCCGTCTGCAAGGAGCTGTGCCTGACGAAGTCCTTTCTCTGTAAGCGGGGAATCCGTCCTGCCACAGACCTTATTCTGTCTGTTCCATTCCGTCTCTCCGTGTCGTGCAACATATAACTTCATCTGTTCACTCCTTCCAGCCACATTGGGCGCCTGCCCATTTCCCAAACTATGCATCAACTACAAAATGTCACGTCTTTATAATATTAAGCATTTTTACAAATTAATCAACTGTTTTTGGATATTAAAGCGTCTGGAACTATCTTCTATATGCTTATACTGTCTGAACTGGAACTGCTGTCCGTATTCTGCGAGTTTTCATTTGAGCTGTTATTCTGTCCGCTATCTCTGTTACCACCTGGGACTTGCACGTCTCCTTTGCCTGAACCACCTGGCATACCTGAACCGTCTGGCATATCACCACTTTCCGGCTGTCCTTCATTTTCTGGAAGATTCGGTCTGTCGCCGCTCTGTCCGTTGCCATCAGGTCTTGCCGGCGGGGTGTTGCCATTCACATCTACACCGTGATCTCCGCCGAAACCTCCTTTATTGTCACCTGCGCCATGGGAGCTGCCGCCTTTATTGTCGCCTGAACTGCCAGAGCTTCCTCCTGCCGCATTGAATCCATCATCGCTGGCTGCCACGTCTATATCGCCACCGGTTATAATCAAAAGTCCTTCAGCGTGCATCGCATCGTCTCCAACCGATATATCAATGTCTCCATCTTCTATATATATGTAACCATCCTGCTGGTCGTCGTTTCCGGCGTGTATGCCATCCTCATCACAGGTAAGGGTGAATGTTCCGTCTGCTATCCTGACGCTATCCTTGCCGTTCAGACAGTGATCCTGACTTTCTATCGTATATGTTCCACCCGTTACCACCAGGTCATCCTTAGACACTATTCCATGTCCGACGGTGTCCTTGACCGACAGGCTTCCACTGCCGCCCAGTGTGAGATCGCATTTGGCAAATATGCCAGCCATTTGCGGATTCCCGCTCTATATCTCACATATTTATTATTCCTCATACGATCATCTCCTTGCTAAATATTTGCCAACTAACCTGAATTTTCGGTCTGCTTTATATCATCAACATCACCTCATGCATCTGTCATCGTCTATAGTGTTATATTCCACGAGCACCTGCCATCTTCTACAGTGTTATATTCCACGAGCACACACTGTCTTCTGCAGTGTTATAGACCACAAACACACACTGTCTTCTACAATGTCATGTCGCCCGAATCCACCTGCATCAGCATGATTTCCAGATTGCCATTTCTCACCCTGAGTCTGTCTATCATATCCTTCTGATTTGTATCCTTATTAAGTTTCACCACATATGTAAGCTTGAACAGACTTCCCATATTGGTCGTCTTCACATTTGTCAGCCTGTAATTTTCTGTACAGTCGGCAAGTATCTCATCAAATGCCTCTGCATAGTCGAGATTTTCAGGCACGGTGATCTTCAGGGCTCTCTCTTCTCCATCCATTCCGCTGCCAAATCCCGTAAGGCTGCAAATAAACATTGCTCCGCCAAGTATGACAGCAAATAATACTGCATATCCGATAAATCCCATTCCAGTGACAATACCAGCTCCCATTGCAAGGAATATTGCACATATCTCCTTCGCCGAACCGGGCACCGATCTGAATCTCACCAAACTGAAGGCTCCTGCCACAGCAACGCCCGCACCAACATTTCCATTTATCATCATGATCACCACGCACACAACCGCGGGTATGAGTGCCAGCGTCACAAGGAAGCTCTGGGTATACTTGCTTCTGAACGCATACGTCCCCGCAAGGAATACGCCTATCACAAGAGATACCGCTATGCAGATCAGAAACTCCTGCACCGTTATCGTTGTCGCCGTCCCAAATACACTGTCAAATAATCCTGTCATCTTCTATCTCCTCCTGCTCATGTTTGTCACTTTATGATTTACATAATTCGTCTTTTTATAATTTTAGGTTTTAATTTAATATGATCGATATATATTTTTACTAGTTGTTCTACTGATTTTGTACAGTCACTCTTTTGTACCCATTTTTTGTCAATATCATTTATTCTTGACTTATGTCAACCAATCATTTGTTTATATGCCTCTCCATATTTTGAAAACGATGTTCTCCATGAGAACCTTGTACTCTGGTATGACCTTGTGTCCATATGGTTTGGCGCGGCGTGCACGATGGAAGCAAAGTCAAAGTGAGGGTAGACAAACGTGAGTGGATATACAACATAGAGATTACACCAACAGGAGTCACCGAAGACAACCGCAACGCAAAAACGTCCATCTGCGGATCACTCCACAGATGGACGTCTATAGTCTTATATTATAATCTTATGTCTAGTTGATTTGAAGATGTGGCTCTCGCCAAATGCTTATGATTAGCAAACACCCTGAGCAAGCATAGCGTCAACAACCTTCTCGAAACCGGCGATGTTAGCACCTGCAACATAGTCTGCGTTTCCGCCAACTGTCATGTTGTATCTCTTTGCTGCATCTGAGATGTTAGCGTAGATTGTCTCCATGATTCCCTTGAGCTTGCCGTCAACTTCCTCAAATGTCCATGAAAGTCTCTCGCTGTTCTGGCTCATCTCAAGAGCTGATGTAGCAACACCACCTGCATTTGCAGCCTTACCACCAACGAAGAGAACACCATTCTCCTGAAGGTACTTAGTAGCCTCAAGAGTTGTAGGCATGTTAGCGCCCTCTGTTACTGAGATAACGCCGTTTGCAACAAGCATCTTAGCATCGTCAAGGTTAAGCTCGTTCTGTGTAGCACATGGAAGAGCAAGGTCACACTTGATTGACCATACACCGTGATCATTTGCATCCTTCTTTACATGGTACTCAGCTGATGGTCTAGCAGCAGCATAAGCATCAAGACGTGCTCTCTTAACTTCCTTAACTTCCTTAAGAAGTGCAACATCGATTCCTTCTGGATCGTAGATCCAACCTGTAGAATCTGAACATGTAACACACTTAGCACCTAACTGATGTGCCTTCTGGATTGCGTAGATTGCAACATTACCAGCACCTGATACTGCACAAGTCTTGCCTGCGATATCAATGTCATGATCCTTTAACAGTGCGTTTGTAAGGTAAAGCAGTCCGTAACCAGTAGCCTCTGTACGAGCAAGTGATCCACCATATGTAAGTCCCTTACCTGTGAGAACTCCCTCGTATGATCCACGGATTCTCTTGAACTGACCGAACATGAAACCGATCTCTCTAGCGCCTGTTCCGATATCTCCAGCTGGAACATCGACATCAGCACCGATATACTTGCAAAGCTCTGTCATGAAGCTCTGGCAGAATGCCATGATCTCTCTGTCTGACTTACCCTTAGGGTCGAAGTCTGAACCACCCTTACCACCACCGATTGGAAGTGTTGTAAGTGAGTTCTTGAAAACCTGCTCGAAACCAAGGAACTTAATGATACCAAGGTTTACTGATGGGTGAAGTCTGAGACCTCCCTTGTATGGTCCAATGGCATTGTTGAACTGTACACGGAAACCTCTGTTGACCTGTACCTGTCCGTTGTCATCTACCCATGGTACTCTGAACATGAGCTGTCTATCTGGCTCTGTGATTCTCTCGAGGATAGCATTCTTTCTGTAAAGCTCCTCATTTGCCTCGATGCAAGGTCTGAGTGAATCAAGAACCTCTGTTACTGCCTGTAAGAACTCAGGCTGATCTGCATTCTTCTTCTGTACTATCTCGAGTACTTCATCAACATATGACATAGTAAAAATCCTCCTAAACTGATTATATATCGTGACCTGTTAATTATTTCCTGACCACGCTCCCTATTATAGTATAGGAAATTAAGATTGTAAAGAAAAAACTTGTGAAATCTAAGTATTTTTTTGTTTTTGCTTAATTTTCCCCTGTTTTTATCAATTAAGCTTATTATTTATAAACATTCTTCTTGTTTTGGGGTATTTCCCGCTGAGTTAAACGTCTAAAGTCTTTTCGACACAGTTTTCAATTTTTACTTCTTCTCCTCATCGTGGTGAAGATCATTCTTCCAGTATCTGCATCTGTGCTTTACATTTGTGGAGAATACGATCTGAGTCTTTGTCTTGCCAAATCTCTGAAGTTCACCAACAAAATGATCGAGATCTGCTGTTGTCTTGAAACGTACCTCAATGAGCATTGAGTAATCTCCTGTCACACAGTTGCACTCCACAACATTTAACACGCTGTCTATATATGGATAGAACTCAGCCTTCTGCTCAGGTGAAACCTCCAGATTGATAAATGCCTTGATATAATGACCCATAGCCTCCGGGTTGAGCTTGGTCGTAAATCCCTCAAGCACGCCCTCGGCAAGCATCCTGTCTATTCTTGTTCCAACTGCTGTAGGTGACATGGACACCTCAGCGCCTATATCCTTGAGTGATACACGTGCATTGTCCTGAAGCATGGCAAGTATTTTCTCATCCACCTCATCCAGTCTGTAGTATATCAGTTCTTTCTTTTCCATAAGATGTCTTCTCCTTCTCACTTTCTAAGGCAATTACAATATTATCCTACATAACCGCAATTGTCCTTTTCCCTATTCAAGCACCTTATCTCGTGGTGCAACTTGTGTTTCACAATCATATTAGCATATTTACTTAAGATTATAAATGTGTAGTGTCATTATATACCCTGCTCTGCGCAAATTACAACCTGATTTTTATGTATATTTACCGTTATACTCAACCTGGATTTTTACCCATAAGTTTTCGTCATTTTACGATATAATTATCCTCAAGCCAGTGTGCCACCCCATCCTCATCATTGGATGAAATAACCGCTGTGGCATACCTTTTAAGCTGTTCATCAGCATTTTGCACTGCGTAGCTTTCGTCTGCAAGTTCAAACATATCTATATCATTCCTGCCATCTCCAAATACGATCACTCTGTCACACTCCAGTATTTTCTGCAACTGTTTTATCGCATTTGCCTTGGATGCCTCAAACGGCATGATCTCCAGCCATTGTTCATATGTATAAATGTCTTTCTGATATACACAGTGAAATTTATCCTTATACTTATCGTACAACGGCTTTAATTTTTCCGGACTGTCAATGCAGGTTATGTAGAAAATATCTCCAATTTTCAAGTTCTCCGCAGACTTTACGACATTTGTCCTGACATCCCCCTGCCTGCTGAGCAGGAACTTCTTCATACCATCTGTGCACAGCTCCGGAACATATGAAAACTTCTCCATGCCATCTATCCGCGCATACACTATCGGAAATATCTGATTACCGAATAGATCGTCAAGCACTGCTCTTACCGATTCGTCAAAGTAATTCGCAACAAGGACTTCACCGGTAACATTGTCTACGATAAACGATCCATTGTATACGATCAGTGGAATTTCTGCCCGCAGTCCATTTGTCACCTTCTTCGCTGTGATAAGTGAGCGCGCTGTGGCATAAGAGAATATCATCCCTCTGTCTGTCAGATTATTGATTACACTGTTTGTATACTCGGATGTGGTCTCATCGCTGCGAAGCAGCGTACCGTCCAGATCTGATACATATAAAGTTTTCATGTTGTCACCCACCTATCACATTTTTTTGCAATACATACTATATTTCTACAACTCACACATTTTCATACAACATGCATTATTTCTTATAATGCTTTCGTTTTCCCACAATTCACTCAATTTCCTACTACCCACTAGATTTTAAATTTTCTACTACATACTAGTTTCCATAACACTCTATCTTCTGTACAGGATTTCCACATCGCCGTCCACGAATCCGGCAGCAACAGCCTCATACTTCTTCAGCTCCCCTGCGTATTTTCCTTCCGCAAGATACCTCTTGATCATCGCACCGGAAATGTCAAGTATCTCCTCCCAGCCGGTATCTTGCTGCCATTCGTACAGATCTTCCCCTGTCGTAAACTCCTCATAGCAGTTCCAGTCCTCATCCTCCTCGTCAAAATAAGTTGAACTTATCAACTGGATCGACCAGTGCAAGTCCACCTCTTCATATATATTGAAATTGATCGCCACCCCCGGCAGCGGCATATTCTCATCTAAAATTCTGTCTAACCATTTTGCAAATTCATCGTACATATCTATTCCCCCTGTTCGTCACGTTTTTTCCTACAAGTCTTTACTGTTATTTCTATGTTCAACCTTCTAATTCTTCTCATATATAAATGTCGTATCTCCTATGGTGCATTTCAGATATTTTCCATCTATCGTGCCCGTTGAAAAGCTAAGAGTATCCGTCATCTTAAAGTTGTACTGATTATCCCCCGTCTGTTCCACCTGCAGATTGATAGTCTTATCCCCCATCGCCTTACCGGAATAGTAAAATGTTGCAGTATCACCACTTATTTCATAGATCTCTTTTGTGTCCTCACTCTTGACCTTATACGTCTTGCCATCTGATGTCTCACTTTTTACAAGCACCCATTTTCCATCCAGCGTCTCAGTCTTACCACACGCTGTAAACGCAAACACACATACCACTACCAGTATCACTGATATCATTTTCTTTATATTCCCCATTTTATTTCCTCCCTTTTGAATATCTGTCATCTAAGTTATTTTATCAAAAAAGGCCGATGTGAAGTATTCCCTATACACATCAGCCCTGTTTTTATGACTCTATATAATTATTACTTGTTGTTCTTGATGTACTCATCAATTCCCTTTGCACCAGCTCTGCCAGCTTCCATTGCAAGGATAACTGTTGCAGCACCTGTTACGGCATCACCACCGGCATATACGCCTTCCTTGGTCGTCTGTCCGTTTGACTCTTCTGCAATGATACACTTCCACTTATTTGTCTCAAGTCCCTCTGTTGTCGATGAGATAAGTGGGTTTGGTGAAGTTCCAAGTGACATGATGACTGTGTCAACGTCCATTGTGAACTCTGAATCAGGAATCTCAACAGGTCTTCTTCTGCCTGATGCATCAGGCTCGCCAAGCTCCATCTTCACACACTTCATACCACATACCCAGCCGTTCTCATCCTCAAGGATCTCTGTTGGGTTTGTGAGGAGATCAAATATGATTCCCTCTTCCTTAGCGTGGTGAACCTCCTCGACTCTGGCTGGAAGCTCCTCCTCTGAACGTCTGTATACGATATGTGTCTCAGCGCCAAGTCTGAGTGCTGTTCTTGCTGCATCCATAGCAACATTTCCACCACCGACTACGGCAACCTTCTTACCTCTCATGATAGGTGTATTTGAATTCTCGTCAAATGCCTTCATGAGGTTGCTTCTTGTGAGGTACTCATTTGCTGAGAATACGCCGTTGGCATTCTCGCCTGGGATACCCATGAACTTAGGAAGTCCTGCGCCTGATCCGATGAACACTGCGTCAAATCCCTCATCCTCAAGGAGTGAGTCGATGGTAACTGACTTTCCTACTACTACATTTGTCTCTATCTTGACACCAAGTGACTTGATGTTCTCGATCTCCTTGGCAACTACCTTCTCCTTTGGAAGACGGAACTCTGGAATTCCGTATACGAGAACTCCGCCCGGCTGGTGAAGTGCCTCGAATATAGTTACATCGTAACCCATCTTTGCAAGATCTCCGGCTGCTGTCACACCTGAAGGGCCTGATCCGATGACTGCCACCTTATGACCATTCATCTCCTTTGCAGGCTCTGGCTTGATTCCGTTCTCACGGGCCCAGTCAGCAACAAATCTCTCAAGCTTACCGATGGATATCGCCTCGCCCTTGATTCCTCTGATACACTTCTGCTCACACTGTGTCTCCTGTGGGCATACACGGCCACATACAGCAGGAAGTGCTGATGACTCGCTGATGATCTTGAATGCCTCAGCGAAGTTGCCTTCCTTGACCTGAGCTATAAATCCAGGGATATTGATAGATACAGGACAGCCATTCATACATGGGGCATTCTTACATCCTATACATCTTGAAGCCTCAGCCATAGCCTCCTCTTCATTATATCCATAACAAACCTCTTCAAAATTCTTTGCACGTACCTGTGGCTCCTGCTCGCGAACCGGCACTCTCTTCCAAACATCTACCTCTATAGCCATTACTTGTCACCTCCACAGTTTCCACATCCGCCATGATGTGTATCGCCCTCTTTTGCTGCAAGGAATGCTCTGCCCTCTGCAGTCTTGTAGAGCTGCTGACGCTGCATAGCCTCCTCAAAGTTCACCTTGTGACCATCGAACTCTGGTCCATCTACACACGCGAACTTAACCTCTCCGCCTACTGTCACACGGCAGGCACCACACATACCTGTTCCGTCTACCATGATAGGGTTAAGGCTGACAACTGTAGGAATCTCAAGCTCCTTTGTGAGCTTACATACAAACTTCATCATGATCATAGGTCCGATGGCAACACACACATCATACTTGTTACCAGCATCTACAAGCTTCTGGATCTCATTTGTAACGACACCCTTGCTTCCATATGAACCGTCATCTGTTGTGATATACAGGTTGCCGGCTACCTTCTTCATCTTATCCTCAAGAATAATGAGTGACTTGTTTCTTCCTCCTACGATGACATCAGCATCGATGCCATGCTCGTGGAGCCACTTTACCTGTGGGTATACAGGTGCTGTTCCAACACCACCTGCAACGAAGAGGATCTTCTTTTTCTTGAGTTCTTCTATGTCCTCCTTGCAGAACTCTGATGGACATCCAAGTGGTCCAACGAAATCCGCAAATGAATCTCCTGCCTTCTTATTCTTCATCATCTCTGTAGCAGCTCCAACTACCTGGAATACTATAGTGATGGTTCCGTCCTCTCTTGAGTAATCGCAGATAGTGAGAGGGATTCTCTCTCCATCCTCTGAACCTCTGACAATTACAAACTGTCCCGGAAGACATTTATTTGCAACTCGTGGCGCAACCACGTCCATGAGGTATATGGTCTCTGTCAACTGTTCAACCTTAGTAATCTTATACACTCTGTGCTCCGTCCTTTCCGACAGCCAAATTCTGACTGTTATGATCATTTTATTCTGTAAATGGGTGCAAACGCCCCTATTTATACACGTACGTACTTAATTTAGCAAAAAATATCAACAAAATCAAGGTATATGTAAAAATAGCACTGCATTACTGCAACACTGTGTTTTTCATATTTGCGCCGCATCTTCCATATATGGTACAAATTTATCCTTACAAGCGCCTTATTAGTTCCTTCAGGCACAAAATTCTAAAAATGATCCTCAGGTGAAAAAAATCCCGCCAAAAGAGAAAATTTTCTCTCTGGCAGGGACTATTATATCTCACGTGATACAAAAATGCATCCACTGTTATTCTTTTGTCTCATTACACAATCTTGCTGGCACATTTCAGTGTCAATACATCTTACTAGCTTTTTCTAGATCTTACTTTATATTACTGTCTCTTCCTCTTGGCCTTTGCTTTGAGTGCTTCTTCTTTTCTTCTCTCGTTTTCCTGGAATATGAGCTTCTTCATGGCCTCAAGCTTCTTCTGATTCAGTTTCACCTGTATAAGTTCTTCCTCTGCCACCTGCTGCGCCTCTTTGCTCTGAAAGCTGACAAACTTGTCAAATGCCCCAGGATAGGCAAATGTCTTTTCAACATTATTGCAGGAAAACACAATTTTTATATGACTTCCATCACATTCCATCACACTGCCTTCGCCAAACTTCACATGGTTTACTTTTTCATTCTCAAACATTATTACATCCTCCTATCCATATTATTTCCATCTACAACACAATTGAAACAAACGTTTAAGAATCGCTGTACGTTATTCATGCCTGTTTCGATCCGCAAGGCTGCCTCTGTTCACTAAACGTTCTTCTTGCTACTAAATATACTGTAACAAAAAAATCGGCACTTTTTCCAGTTAAAAATGCCGACTTTTTTATTTTCGTGAAAATGGTCACTGCGAGTCACCGTTTTTGTTCATTATTGATTTTTCAAGCACATGAACCATACAAAATATGCTCATATTTTTACCAAGCCATATTGTGCACTTTTAATCTATCTTGCATTTGCTCTCAGAAGCTCTGCAACCTCCGCCTCTGTTGCAAGTGAGAGTGCCTTTGCTGCAAGCTCGTCAGCCTCTGCCTTTGACCACTTTGCGATGGTTCCTCTTGTTGCAAGGACTGAAGTGGCACTGACTGAAAACTCTCCAAGGCCAAATGATATGAGGAGAGGTATGAGCAGCGGATCTGCTGCCGCCTCACCGCACATACCAACCATAATGCCCGCTGCATTTGCCGCCTCAATTATATTCTTCATGGAGCGGAGAACTGCAGGATTGTAGGATGAGTACAGATAAGCAACCTTTGCATTGCCTCTGTCGACAGCCATGGTGTACTGTGTCAGATCATTTGTTCCTATGCTGAAGAAGTCAGCCTCCTTTGCGAGCAGATCTGCTATGAGACTTGCCGCAGGTGTCTCTATCATTGCTCCAACCTGAATATCCTTGTTGTATGCTATGTTCTCGGCGTCAAGCTCTACCATGAGCTCATTCACAAGAGCCTTCACGCTTCTGATCTCGTCAACACATGTTACAAGCGGTACCATGATCTTGATATCGCCAAATGCGCTTGCACGAAGGAGTGCCCTCAGCTGAACTCTGTATGACTCTTTATTCTGCAGGCAGTATCTCACTGCTCTGAAACCGAGGAATGGATTGTCCTCCTTCTCAAGTCCAAGGTATGGAATATCCTTGTCACCGCCCACGTCAAGCGTTCTAATGATGACCTCTCTGCCCTCCATGGTCTCGGCAGCCGCCTTGTATGCCTGGAACTGCTCTTCCTCAGATGGAAGCTCTGACGCACCCATGAAGAGAAACTCTGTTCTGAAAAGGCCTACGCCCTCTCCGTCGCATGCAGCAACCTGCTTTGCATCCTCAGGATTGCCGATATTGCCATACAAATGCACCTTTACGCCGTCAGCAGTGACTGTATCTTTACCTCTGTATACCTCAAGAAGGGCCTTATCACTAAGGTACTTCTCTCTCTTTGCCTGGTACTCATCTATATCTTCCTGTGATGGATCAAGTATGCAGATTCCGTCACATCCGTCAACTACCGCCATCATGCCGTCTGAGACCATATCAACTATTCCATCCACACTGAGCACCGCCGGTATCTCAAGTGCTCTTGCAAGGATAGCCGAGTGTGAAGTCTTACCGCCGACTGCTGTGATGATTCCTGCCACATTTTCTTTAACGATTCCCGCTGTCATGGATGGGGTGAGATCCTCAGCCACAAGGATAGTTCCAGCTGGAACCTCTGATATGTTCACGTCTGGTGTACCCGTGAGTATCTTGAGCATTCTCACCTTGATGTCGCCGATATCCGTAGCTCGCTGTCTTGTGAGCTCGTCATCTGCCATCTGGAACATTCCTGCAAACATATCGCATGTACTCTCAAATGCAGCCTCTGCACAGGTTCCGCTCATAATCGCACCCTTTGTGATCTCATCCATACCCGGATCAGTCAGGAGCAGTATGTGTCCCTCAAGTATCTCCGCATTGTGCTCTCCGACACTCTCCTTCATAGCCTCTGCCATGGCATGTGTCTTCTCTGTAAATGCTGCAACTGCATCGTCATATCTCTTGATCTCTGCATCTGTATCTGTGATTGTTCTGTTCTCATATTCCGGCTTTGCGTCAGATATGATCACAACCTTTCCAACGCCGTAGCCGGCCGAACCTGCGATTCCTTTATTCATAAGAAAACCTCCAATTATTCTCTATACAACAAATGGTACTCAATCTGAGTACCATTTGTCCGTAACATTTACTGAAGTCTGATATCAGATTTCACTTATCATTTCCCTGCTGCGACGTCAGAACATCTACATGCTCTACTCGCCGAATCCTGACTCGATGAGCTCAACTGCCTTTGCAAGAGCCTCCTTCTCGTCCGCACCATCACACTCTACTGTAACCTCTGCACCGCACTTGATGCATGCTGCGATGATAAGCATTACACTCTTGGCATTGATCTTCTTGCCAGCTACGTCAAGAGTTACTGCGCATGAAAACTTTGTCATCTCCTTCGCAAATACCCCTGCCGGTCTCATATGAAGTCCCTGTTCATTTACTACTTTTACTGTCTGTGCTACCATAATTTCTTCTCCTTCTTTAAAATACGGGCCGCAATTCCAGTTATGCCACTGCAAGTGATTGTTTATATCATTTTCGGGTTGCTCCCGCTTATTTCGGCCTACACCGGCCCTTGTATTGTTAAATAAGTCTTTGTGATCTGTAATTATCTACCATATGGCATCACAGTCAGATGACCATTTCATCTTTTCATTTGAGCCATGTATAGCTATTTCACAAACCCCAATTGTATAAATTATAACATTCTGTCGTTTTTTGTGCATTACTTTTGTGCATTTTTTAGTTGAATATCGTTTTCAACTTTTTATCATGCCTACCCTACACATTATTTCTATAAGCAGCTTTTACTCCTGCACGTTTCTCTTGATGAGTCCGAGCATGATACATGTGATCACTGATCCAACAAGCCATGAGATGATATATGGTAACCAGTTGCCTACTGTTGCGAATACGAATATTCCACCGTGAGGTGCCATCAGTGTACATTTGAATGCTGCCGACATTCCACCTGCAACTGCTGCGCCTACGAGTGTACATGGTATTACGTGGAGTGGATCTGCTGCTGCAAATGGTATTGCACCCTCTGTGATGAATCCACACGCCATTACGATGTTTGATACTGTTGAGTTTCTCTCTGCCTTTGTGAACTTCTTAGGGAAGAAGATGCATGCAAGGGCAATTCCAAGTGGAGGTACCATACCACCTACCATAACTGATGCCATTGAGATATAGCACGCCTGAACTGCAGGATCTGAAAGCTGTGCGCCGCCTGCGACAAGCTCTGACGCTGTTGCAAGAACCATTGTTCCGTATACATAAGCTGCCTTGTTGATAGGACCACCCATGTCTATCGCCATCATACCGCCGAGGATGATTCCAAGTGGGATGAGAAGATTTTTATTTGCAAGGGCTGTCAGCATGTCTGAAAGTCCTGTATTGATCAATCCAATAATCGGATTGAGTATAAATATCATAAGTACTGCAACTACAAACATACCAACAAGTGGGTATATAAGTGTTGGCTTAATTCCCTCCAGTGACTTAGGGAATTTGGAGCAGATCTTTCTAAGAAGAAGAACTACATATCCTGCAAGGAAACCTGCTGCGATACCGCCAAGGAAACCTGATACTGTATTTCCGCCGCCTTCTGCAACGAATCCAAACTTTGATACAAATGACTGGAAGCCGCCAAGGTTATCTCCTGCCCATACATAACCTGATAGTGCTGCATTTCCAGATGATGCCAGGATACCGCCGAGGAAACCAACCGCAAGTCCCGGTCTGTCTGCTATAGACTCTGCTATAAATCCTGCAAGCACCGGAACCATCACGCCCATCGCCAGGCCACCGGCATACTTGAAGAATGCTGAGAGCGGGGTCATGGAACCGAAGTTGGATCCACCTGTTGCACCAAATCCGCAAAGTGTATCTATAAGGAATGCAAGAGCTGTGAGGATACCACCGCCGATTACGAATGGGAGCATGTGTGATACTCCGTTCATAAGATGCTTGTATATTCTGCTTCCCACACTGCCATTTGCACTGCTTGACTCTTTTCTGCCACCCTCCTCGTGGTGAACAGGGACCTGACCATCCACGATCTTCTGTATGAGTTCCTCAGGCTTGTGTATTCCATCTGCTACTCTTGTGAAAAGAACCGGCTTTCCATCAAATCTTGCTGTTTCAACATTCTTGTCAGCTGCAACTATGATACCATCACAGTTTGCGATTTCTTCATCAGTAAGTATATTTTTTGCTCCACCTGAGCCATTTGTCTCAGCCTTTAAAGCATATCCCATCTTGGCGCCGGCCTTCTCAAGTGCCTCGGCTGCCATATATGTGTGAGCTATTCCTGTAGGACACGCTGTAACGGCAAGTACTCTGAAGCCCTTCTTCTCAGGAACGGTTTCTGGCTCTAGGCGCTTTGTCACATCTTCCTCTGGGAACTTTGCATTCTCATATTTGTCAACGACTGCAAGGAATGCATCCTTGTCTGCTGCCTTCAGAAGCTCTGCTCTGAAGTCCTCATCCATGAGGAGCATAGACAGTCTTGAAAGTACCTCAAGATGTACATCTGATCCGCTCTCCGGTGCTGCGATCATGAAGAACAGGTTTGATGGCTGTCCATCCAGTGAATCGTAATCAACTCCATCTGGAACTGTCATAGCTGCAAGTCCAGGTCTCTTGACCGCCTTGTTCTTGGAGTGAGGGATCGCTATTCCCTCTCCTATAGCTGTTGAACCCTCTTCCTCTCTCTTAAGTATTCCTTCTTTGTATGTTTTTTTGTCTGAGATGTTGCCTGCTGCATCGTGCAGGTTTACAAGGTAGTCGATAGCTGCATCCTTTGAATCTACCTTTACACCCAGAGCAATGCTTTCCTTTGATAAAAGCTCTGTAATTCTCATAAGCGTAACCTCCTCTTAAATAATCAGCTGCATCCACATATGCTGCTGTGCGATATCTGAATCTCCTAAGTATTCCCTCTCATGACGGAACACGTACGTTTTACTATAACTGCTTGTAGAGTTCTTCTACTTTGTCCGCTGTGGCGAGGCCTTCTGAAAATGCTGTGGCACTTCCGGTTGCTGTTCCTCTCTTCAGCGCCTCCATGTAATCGTGATCCTTCAGGTAGCTTGCTGTAAATCCTGCAACCATGGAATCACCTGCCCCTACTGAGTTCACAACCGTTCCCTTTGGAACTCCGATCTTGTGAACCTCTCCTGTCTCTGTAATGAGTATTGCTCCATCCCCTGCCATGGATATGAGCACATTTCTTGCACCCATGACCTGAAGCTTCTTCGCATACTCAACAATCTCATCGTCTGTCTTTAAGACAACTCCGAACATCTCGCCAAGCTCATGGTTGTTAGGCTTGATGAGGAATGGATGGAACTTCAATACATTGAGCAGAAGATCCTTTGTCGCATCCACCACGATATCGATGTTCCTGTTCATAAGCTTCTCCATGATCTGCTCGTATATGTCAGATGGAAGTGAAGCAGGGATGGTTCCCGCAAGTACCAGGCAATCTCCCGACTGGAGCTTGTCCAGCTTATCAAACATATGCTGAAGCTCATCTTTCTCAATATCGGGGCCCTGTCCGTTGATCTCGGTCTCCTGCTCTGCCTTGATCTTGACGTTTATCCTGCTGAGACCATTCTTCAGCTGGATAAAATCTGTCTTAACACCCATGGCCTTGACTCCGTCCTCAATCTCCTTACCGGTAAATCCAGCAACAAAACCGAGAGCTACGGAATCAACTCCTATGTTCTTAAGTACGGTGGAGACATTGATACCTTTACCGCCATAGAATATGGCTTCTGACTTACTTCTGTTCACCATTCCAAGCTCAAGACCGTCCATCTTGACAACATAATCGAGCGCCGGATTGAATGTCACCGTATAAATCATTATTTGAGTACCTCCTTTACAACTGTGGCGTCTATGTACTTATCATTTACAAGTCTGTCCGTGATAATACAGGCTTTTTCGATTGCCGCAAATGTCACCGCTGTCACCTTGTCAAACTTGCTGCTGTCGGCAAGGACTATGCTGGCATAAGATCTGTTCACCGCTTCCATCTTCACCATAGCCTCTTCCACATCGACCGTCGTGAATCCATAATCCATATGAATCCCATTTGTTCCAAGAAAGCACTTTGTGAAATTGAACTTTTTCATGGAATTGACCGCCTCGGCTCCGATGATCGCCTCTGTGATCGGCTTTACAAGCCCGCCTATCATATACGTTCTAAGGTTCTTCTTGAGAAGCCGCTTGGCATGTGCTATTCCATTGGTGACAAATGTGGCATTTGTTTCGCCAATATAGTCGATCATGAGTGCCGTGCTGGTTCCTGCATCTATAAATATGAAATCTTCATCATTGATCATCGTTGCCGCATATTTTGCAATGGCACTTTTCTCTTCGACATTGAGCTGTGCCTTGGCTGAAACCGGTGCCTCATTGGTGATGTATTCATGCTCGATCGCCTTGGCGCCACCATGGAATCTCTTGATCTTACCCATATCGTCCAGAGCTATCAAATCTCTTCTTATAGTAGATTCTGACGCTCCCGTGATCTCCGTGAACTCTGCAACTGTCATAGACTTTTTCTCTTTCAGTGCTTCTAAAATCGCTGTGTATCTGTCCTCTGTCATCATAATAATTGCCTCCTGTACAACAAGTACGTCTCCTGTATGTGTTAGTCTGTGTGTTTTCGTAATTATTTCACTGAAATATATTTATATCCGTAATCTATAATTTCGTTTTCTTTAGGATATCATACTTTTTGACTTTTTCCAATTGTTTATGATTGTTTCAAGGTGATTTCTGCTTAATTTCAGTCACTTTCAATCAATCTACATGCATGATATCACCACAAATGAAGATTGTCAATCATATTTCTGAAGTTTTTTGAATATTTTTGACCGTTTTTGATTGTTTCGTTGTTTTACAACTCAAGAATGGGGTCTGACCCCAAAGAAGAAGGCGGATGGGGTCTGACCACTCCGGTCCTTCCGGCTCCCGACCTTAATAAAACAAAAGACGTTGCCCCACCGGTCAACGCCCTATACTTTTGAATTAATATTTTATTTATATTACTATGAAGCATCCGCAGGATTTACATGCACCATCACATGCTTTACCTTTGGAAAATTCTTCTCTATGCCCTTATGGACCTCTTCCGCTATCTCATGCGCATGTCTTAATGTATATGAACCGTTTACACCTATCTCTACATCTACATATATCTTGTTGCCAAATATCCTTGTGTGGAGAAGATCAACACTGAGAACCTCATTCTGGGCGAGCACAAAATCCCTCATCTCTTTCTCTGTCTCATCATCACAGGAGTGATCCACCATCTTGTCCATGGCATCCTTGAATATATCGTATGCCGCCTTAGCTATGAATACAAAGATAACAATACTTGCAATGGAATCCATAACCGGGAATCCCATCATCGCACCACCGATACCAATAAGCGCGCCGACCGATGACAGCGCATCTGAGCGGTGATGCCATGCATCTGCCATAAGTGCGCTTGAATCTATCTTCTTCGCATAGTGTCTTGTGTACCAGTACATTATCTCCTTTGTGACAATGGATACAACAGCCGCCACCAGTGCCAGCACCCCCGGTTTCTGCAGGCTTTGGTAATTGCCACCGATTATGTCCTTAACCGCCTGCGAGCCGATCTTGATACCGGTATACAGCAGCACTATAGACAGCACGATTGCTGCCACGCACTCAAGTCTCTCATGACCGTAAGGATGCTCCTTGTCGGATTCCTTCGACGCTAGTCTTACTCCAATTATCACTATTATGGTGCTGAACACGTCTGATGCTGAATGTACCGCATCACTTATCATTGCATTTGAATGTGCAAATATTCCCGCAAATAATTTGAACACTGACAGAAGTATGTTCTGCACTATCGTTATAAACGATACTTTATTTGCAACCTTTTTAAACTCATTCTCTGATACGGCAGATGCCGCCATCGTGTTTATTTTGTTTGCGCTTTCCATATAATCAGCCATCCTTTCCTAATGAACACCAGTCTATTGATAATCACCTTAATCAAAAGACCGATGCTGCGTGATCAATAAATTTCAGAAAGCTCTTATCACTAAATATATGTGGGGAATTTTATAGAATGTCTAAAAGAGTATAAAAAAACACCCACGACTCAGTATTAGTAACTACTGTCCCGTGGATGTAAAGATTCCACTGCCATGATGGCCCGACTCCTTGGCTTTCGCCAATGGTCTGCTCAGTTTGTACTGTAGATTTATATGCAGTGCAAAGAGTTAATTTAGGTTACCATCTATGGCAGTCTATGTCAATATTTTTTCAAAATCTTGATTGAATTAATACAGTTCTATTGATTTCAAAATGACGAGACAACCATTCATCGGTCGTCTCGTCTTCATGCTGCTTCTTTGTATATTTTATTCTCACTGCAGCTCCTTCTCAAAACGGAATTCTATATCTTTCAGATCGAGTCCATTTGACTTCACATACAGTCGGAGCACATTGAATCTGCCGTAAAATTTGACCTCTTTCCTGATCACAACATCCTTGCCGTCAGTTCCGTTAAATGTGAAGTTGCTCACAGGGAATCCGTTGAAAAACAGGGTACACGGCAGCTGGGCAAGCTTTTCAAGAGTTGAACTTCCCCTCAGACTCACCTCATACTCTCCCGGATGTTCAACATCAAGTGCTATGACATAATTCGTGTCGGCGGTGCTGGCTTTCTCTGTCAGATCTATAAGTATGTCTCTGTCGACATTGATGTATTCCACATCATCAATTGAAAAATCGTCCGCCTGCTTTGGACGGTTTATTATCTCTACCTCTACAGGCTCTCCCACAAGGCGCTTAAATGCATTCGTATTCATGGCAAAGTTACACACATTCTTTGCAATTCTCTGAAGCTCAGCTCTCAATATACGTCCGTCCTGAAGTGCCTCTATGACATTATCTCCGCCCATGTTCTTCGAGCCGTCCGGGCAGCACATATACATGTCATTCTGTGCCTGTATCATAGTCGCAAAGTCATTTGCATCCGGCTCCATACCCCTGCGGTTGATGGATGCCCACCAATCTGTCATGACCACGCCTGTAAATCCCCACTCATTTCTGAGTATTGTGGTATTCAGATCATAACTTCCTGCAGTGTAGAGACCATTTACCAGACCATATGTTGTCATGACAGAGTCGGCATATCCTGACTTGACAGCTATCTCAAATCCCTTCAGGTATATCTCTCTGAGTGCCCTCTGGGAGATGACCGAGTCAGTTGTATGGCGGTGATACTCCTGATTATTTCCGCAGAAATGCTTGATCGTTCCGGACACGCCACTGGACTTAAGTCCCTCTAACTGGGCAGTTGCAATGGAACCCGTAAGGTATGGATCCTCGGAGAAATACTCAAAGTTTCGTCCATTAAGCGGGTGACGGTGGATATTCATTCCCGGTCCAAGAAGAACCTCAACCTTATTTGCTGTCATCTCAAGTCCGAGAAGTGCATACAGTCTGGTGTTCAATTCTTTGTTAAATGAACATCCGCACAGAGTGCCATTTGGAAGTGAGAATGCCTTCATACCTGAGTCGAGTCTCATTCCCGATGGTCCGTCATCACAGCACACCGACGGAATCTTATGTGCGATCAAATTTGGCGATACCCCGGCAAATGCTGACGCTGTTCCCGCCGTCACAAGAGAACTTCCCATTCCCTCGCCGCGGACAAAGCATGCCAGATCCTCATCATCAAACTGCGCTATAAACTCATCCATGGTGGCCTTGCCTTCCCTTACATCAAGAAGCATAATTCCCTTGTCACCGGTAACCGGTATCTCCTCCGGCAGCTCCTGCTCTCTCCTATCATACATATCAACAGTGACTAGAGGTGTCTCCTCATACTCTATAAGCATCCTGCCGTTCTCATCACAGAATGGTTTCATGCGGTCAAACTTCTCATATGGTGCAAGTGCCTCCTGAAGTTTCTGAAGCTCCACTATCTCAGCAAGCTCAAAGAACAGACACTCTGTTGTATTTCTTATGCTGTTTCCTACATGGATAGTGTAGTCTCCAGCTTCCAGCACATAACAGTTTCTATGGCCCGTGACTCCCGAATCGTCAAATGATGCCATACGGTCAAGCGGAATCTCAAACTTCAGCTCATCGCAAAGTCCCGGAACAAGCTCCTTTGTCTTTGCAAAATCAATGAGTACTCTGGATGGCTTGCCAAGCCTGCCCTGAGGCATCTCACCGTACACCTGGACAACCTCCTTGCCAAGTCTCTTTCCTGTATTTGTGACTTTGACACAGATATTCGCCACGCCTTTTTCAAAATCCAGGCTTGCATGCTTTACGCCGATCTTGAAGTCTGTATATGACAATCCGTATCCAAACGGATATCTGACCTTATCCTTTGCAAATGTCTCAAAGTAACGGTATCCCACATAGATATCCTCAGCGTAGAAGTTTTTCTCTTCGCCGCCGAAATTGTCATACGCAGGATAATCCTTGATATCATAGGCTATCGTGTCTGTGAGTTTTCCTGAAGGGCTGACATCTCCTACGAGGACATCAGCCACTCCATATCCGCCGAGCATTCCGCCCTGCCATACATACATGCAGGCATCCGGAGAGATCGTGTCAAGAAATGACATATCTATAAGACCGCCGACATTCAAGAGAACGACCATCTTCTGGAAATTCTCTCTGACAAGTCTAAGCATATCAGTCTCTATATCAGTGAGCATAAAAGCTCCTTTTTCAAGTGTATTGTCCTTGTCCTCACCAGCTGTTCTTGCAATTATCACTATGGCTGAATCCGACTCGCCGGCAGCTTCCTGCACGAGCTCCTCTGTAACCGGCATCTCTACCTGTGACCACGGTTCCTGTCCCCAGCCAAGTCCCAGCTCCACAGGATGTTCCTTATCCCATGCGGCATAAGTCTCTGCCAGTTTCTGATTGACATTCACATCCTTACACTCATTAAGTGCATCAAGGATTCCTACCACTCTAGCAACATTCACCATGCCGCCCGAACCGGTTCCACTCTTATAATAATGGTTCTGCATACGTCCAAATACTGAAACCGTCTCTCCCTGCTTAAGTGGCAGAGCTTTGTTGTCGTTCTTTAACAGAACCAGTCCCTCTGCAGCCATCTCGCGGGCTGTCTTCTCATATACTGCCCAGTCAAGTACTCTATCTTCCATGTGTTTAACCTCCGTTGGGTATTTCAAACTTTTAGTGTTTTGTTTACAATTTATATTTTACAGTCAGTTTCGTTTATTTGATATGGAAAAGTTGTTTTATTGCATTACCTGATGACATAACTTTTCTACTGCTTTACATATCTCTGATTTCTGCTGTTAGGTTTATCAGGCAATGTCATCTTTATCAGTCCAAGCTCCATCGCCGGATTTATATAATTTTTTCTAAGGGTCTCTTTGGACTTAAGCCTCAACGCCTCCATTATGAAATTTGATGTATACGGAACATCATATTCCATGACCGCCAGCATCCGCTTCACATACTCTGAAACTTCTGCATTTGATCTGTTTACCTGTAAGATGACTTCATCAAGGATCTGATTTATCATATCGAGCATGAATTCTATAAATATGTCCGAGTTGCCTTTTGTATGACATACCGCTATCGCATCATAATATTCATTCTGAAACCGTTCAATCTGGCTCTCCAGTGGTATATATTCAAATACGTTTCTCCACCTATACAGAATAACCGTATGCCACAATCTTGCCATTCTTCCATTTCCATCTGCAAATGGATGAATAAACACAAACTCATAATGAAATATTGCAGATAAGATAAGTGGGTGAATAACTACCTCATTTTCTTTAACCCACTGCATCAGATCTCTCATAAGCTCATTTATCATATGTTGTGGAGGAGCTACAAATATACACTCACTGCCTGAAAACACACCCTCATTACCTTTTCTGAATACACCTGACTCGCGGGCGGTCCTGTATGTCAATATTCCATGAATCCTTTTCAGGTCTGATATACTTGTCGGATCTATTTCAGAAATCTTCTCATAAGCTGCGTATGCATTTTTCACTTCCTGTATTTCCTTTTGATCTCCAAGAACAAGATGGCCGTTTATTACATCTCTGACATCACTTAATGACAGCGAATTTGCCTCTATCTTTAACGAAGAATGAATCGATCTTATTCTGTTGTTTCTGCGCAAATGTGGCTTTGACTCCAGCTCTTTATGACTGGTAATCCTTCCAACCTTTTCAGATATCTCTGAAACAAGTTCAAGCATTTTATTCGATATCGTATATGGTGGTACATAACCGCTCATCAGCTCACCTCCATCTTGCTTATTATCTTGCTTACTATCTTACCAATTTATTGTGGGATTTTCAATGAAGTTTGTATTCTTAATTTTAGCAATTTCTAATACATGTTGCGCAGACAACATATTCTGACTACGAAAAAGGCAAAGTTCGCATGCCGATTGAATGTCTTATCGAACTTGCCAGGTATTACAACGTTGATATGAATTACATAACTGGTGTTTCTAGCTGCAAACAGCCATTTCCAATAAAAAAATAAGACACTGACCAACATCATTTTGATCAGTGTCTTATTTTTATTTACGAGTAAAACCTACGAACGATAATCCCCATTGATCTTCACGTAATCATATGTCAGGTCACAGCCCCATGCCTTGGCTGTCACTTCACCGATTCCGAGATCTATGTTGATGTGTATCTCATCTGAGCTCAATACCTTGGCTGCCTTCTCCTCTGAGAATGGTACGCCTGCTCCGTTGCGGCATACTGGAACCACGCCAAATTCTGACTCGAGATCTACTGCAACCTTGTCTATATCAAAGTCAGCCTCAGCATATCCGATGGCACAGAGAATACGTCCCCAGTTGGCATCCTCGCCGAACATAGCACACTTTGTAAGTGGGGAACGGATAACGCTCTTTGCCACGATGATGGCTGTGTCAAGATCAGGTGCTCCTGCAACTGTACACTCGATCATCTTGGTTGCGCCCTCGCCGTCTGATGCGAGCATCATAGTCATGCACTCCATAACTATGTAGAGCGCCTTCTTGAACTTCTCATAAGCTTCGTTCTCCGTGTCGATGAGCGTGTTGCCCGCAAGGCCATTTGCCATGACTGTCAGGGTATCGTTTGTGGACTGGTCTCCATCTACTGAGAGACAGTTGTAAGTAACCTTTACGATCTCTGAGAGTGCCTTCTGGATAAGCTCTGATGTAATAGCTATGTCTGATGTGATGAAGTTAAGCGTTGTAGCCATGTTTGGATGGATCATTCCGCTTCCCTTTGCCATACCGCCTAAAGTACATGTCACACCGTCTATATCAAACTGGACAGCAACCTGCTTGTCAACTGTGTCTGTGGTCATGATAGCATTTGCCGCCTTGTCGTTGCCGTCTGCTGAGAGACCGTCTGCAAGCTCTTTCATATGCTCCTCAAATGGCTCGATAGGGATGATCTGTCCGATGACACCTGTTGAAGCATTGATGACAAGATTCACATCTATGCCAAGGGCATCCGCTGCAAGCTGGGATATCTTCTCAGCCTTCTCTATTCCATCTGCGTTGCATGTGTTGGCATTCTTGGAGTTCACAATGACTGCCTGTGCCTTGTTGCCAGACTTCTTCAGGTGCTCCTTGGTAACTGTGACCGGCGCGCCCTTCACCTTGTTCTGTGTATACACGCCTGCTGCCACACATGGCACCTCTGAAAATACCATTCCGAGATCATTCTTGTTCTTATCAGGGTTCAGTCCACAATTAAGTCCATTTGCTGTGAAACCCTTTGCAGCGCACACGCCACCGTCTACATATGTGTAACCGTCATATATCTTCTTATTCATAATAATCCTATCCCTTCTTTTACGTCATCTATTTTGCCTATTCCGTTCAATGCAAGCCGCAGCCGTCCTATCTATTCACCCACGCAAGGAACTTGTCCAGTCTGCCCATGGTCTTTTCTTTTCCGATCACGTTCATGATGGTGAACAAGTCAGGTGAATTCTGCTTGCCTGTGATGGCAACTCTGACTATGGTACATACATCTGTGATGCTGCCCTTATATCCGTCAGGATTCTGCTTGTACTCCTTGACATTTGGACAGTAGCCGATCTTCTCGCCCATGACCTTCATGCTTGAGAACCAATCCTCTGAGTCAAGGAAGAGATCCTTCTTGTACTCCTCGATAACCTCTGTGATCATCTCCGGTGTGTACTTCTCGTCTATCTCATACTGGAGATCCAGCTCGTCCTCAGGTGTGTACAAATAGCCGAACATCGCGCGCAGATCTGACCATTTGCCGACGTCCTTGCGGACCTTCTTGCCTGACATCTTCCACAGGTTTATGGTCTTCATGAAGCCGTCCTTGTCCTGTGTGCCAAATGTATATATGTTCTTGTCATGCTCCTTTGCCCACTCCATGATGAGGTCGTAGCACTCCTCGGCTGTGAGCTTTGAGATCATCTCCTTGCTGACATCGTTGAGCTTCACCATATCAAAAAGCGCACCGCTGACAGGCATCTTCTTGAGTGAGAGTGTGAAGTCGTCTATTGTCTTGTCCGCATGGGCTGCATGCCACTCCTCGTAGTTGGAGTTTGCAATTGTCATAAGGTACTCAAGCACGCTGACTGATGGGAAGCCCTGCTCTGCATAGAAGCCAACCGCAGCCTCCGGATCCTTTCTCTTGCTGAGCTTTCTCTTTCTCTGGTGCTCGCCCTCCTCATCCACTGTTACCTCAAGCTTCATGATAGGTGCGATATGCGCATACTTTGGAAGCGCAAATCCACACAGATCAAAGAGCTGCTTGTGGAGTGGGTATGACGCAAGCCACTCGTCTCCTCTGATGACAAGATTTGTCCTCATGAAGTGATCGTCAACTGCATGTGCAAAATGGTATGTAGGTATTCCATCTGACTTCAGAAGTACCACATCCATGATATTCTCAGGCATCTCAATCTTGCCCCTGATAGGATCGCTGTAGATAACAGTCTTTCCTGCCTCACCCGGACTCTTGAGTCTCACAACATAAGGCTCGCCCGCAGCAAGCTTCTCCTCTATCTGCTCGTATGTCAGGTTTCTTCCAACCGCATACTCACCGTAATATCCTATGTCAACCTTTGCAGCCTCCTGCTTTGCCCTGATCTCGTCAAGCTCCTCGGCTGTTGTAAAGTCAGGATATGCATATCCCTCCTGCATAAGCTTCTTGACACAGGTCTGATATATCTCTTTTCTCTCACTCTGCTTATATGGGCCATATATAGTCTCGCCGCCCTCAAATGGTCCCTCGTCAAATCCAAGGTCAAACTTCTTAAGCGAATTGATGATCTCATTTACACCGTCCTCAAGCTCTCTCTTCCTATCGGTATCCTCTATTCTGAGGTAGAACACGCCACCGCTCTGCTTTGCAAGCTTTCTAGAGATCATGGCAGCATACAGTCCGCCGATGTGCATGTATCCTGTAGGGCTTGGCGCAAATCTTGTCACCTTTGCTCCCTCTGGAAGATCTCTCTCAGGGAATCTCTTCTCGAGGTCATCCACTGTATCTGTTATATCTGCAAATATCAAATCCGCTAATTTGTTGTAATCCATCTCCTGTATCACCTTTCTACCTAATTACTTCATGTTTTAAAATCTTCTAAATATTCCGCACCATCTGAACTGTACTGCGAAACAATATACATACTTCATTTGTACTATATCCTGTCTGATTATAATTTGTATTATGTTTTACGTCAATTCTTTAAACCACACGAACTATTGATCTCGTAATAACTTACTTGAATTTCACCAATCACGCCACAACCGATATCGTTTCTTATCTGCACCGCGTGCTGCGTTGTTTTTTTGTGTTGATCATACCCCAACTCTCGTCATCCCAGCGCGCTTATCTTCTTGATTTACACGTAAAATTCTCCACAACTATCTCATACACATTTACCGCTGCAAGCATCTGGTCTGAGTAGTTGTATTTCTTCTTCTCTATCTTGTCAAATGACCTCATATTATCAGTATTTCTTGTGAGCTGATGATTCATGAGGCAGTTAAGTGCCACACACTTCTCCTCCGGATCTGTGAGCTTTCTGGCTGTGCCATTTCCCATGATACTGCTATATAGATAACCAAAACTGCATGCATTTGGTCCCTCAACCAGATAATGATCCGTGTCCATCTCTATGGCAACCTTCGGATCTGCCGCCAAAGCATCCACCTTCCTGCCCTCGCCGGCAGAGTGAAAGTAAAGCTTCAGGACATCATCTTCGTAGGTATAACCGAAATTCAGCGGAACTATGTACATTCCCTCTTCATCGTGCACCGCCATACGAAACACCTTGCACGAATCAAGTACATCCACTATCTCTTCACGATCTGTTATCATCCTGTCACTTCTCCGCATCTCCCGCATACAATACCTCCTTTTTCAGCGTACAATCTATTAAAATAGTATAAATGACGTCAGCATATTTGCAAGTTTTTTGAACTTTATATTATTCGGATTTTCAAAACTTTTTTATTTCTGATCTAGGCTCCACGCTTTAACTTTGTATGATGTAACTCCAAGTATCGTCTCGCCGTCTATCTGAAGTGGTGTCGGGCGATCAAATTCAACCTCAACCTCTTTTGCGTTGAATATATCAACATGCTTTTCGTACTTGACATGCTCTCCCTTGAATATAGAAGGAAAGATCATAAGGGTTCCAAGCTTGCCCTTGCCGCGGAACACCATAACCGAAACTGTATGCTCCGGATTCAGTCTGTCCTGCCCGGGGGTAGCCATCATTCCGCCGCCATAATATCTGCCATTCATGGTTGGCACGAGCCAGGCATTTTTATATTCATGACGGACTCCATCCACTTTCACCACAGCATTTCTCGGTTTGAATGCGTAGAGCAAGCCTTTGATAGCTATAGCCGTGTAGTTCACAGGCTTGTTCTTATGAGTTTTCTCATTCTTTGTCCTCTGGCGGTCGCCCTCCTCACAGCAGTAACCGTCTATTCCGAATCCAACATTGTTCATGAACAGCCACTTTTTGCCGTTGATCGTCACCTCCGGGAGATGCTGTATGTACTGATTTATCTGGTAATCCGGAGTGTCATGACTGTTATGTCCTATGTCCTTTGCAAAGTCATTACCGCTTCCGGAGGCATAATAGTAGATGGTATTCTTCACATCCATGTCCTTTATGTCATTCACAAATATGTTCAGCGTTCCGTCACCGCCGCACAGGATAACATCGTCATCCTCTGCAAGCGATCCCATGAACTCCGCATATGAAGCGATCTCTGTCATCTTCTTGAGTATCGCATCAGGATATGTATCTGCAAGTGCCTGCACGTCATACATACATTTGCCGTTGCCCGCCAGTGAATTATATAAAATGTACTTCTTTCCCATAGTTTTTACCCTTTTCATCTTTCTCAAGGACAAGTCTCACTCTGTCGCTGATCTCATTCTTCTTCATTGCTTTTACCTCATCGGCAGGTATCACATCCACCACATCTATATAGACGTCAGATCTGCGCCTCAGCACATTCCTGTAGATATTCTCCGTTCCGTGTATCGCCATGACGACTATCGGCGCATGCGCTTTCTGGGCTATCCTGAAAACACCCGTGTGAAATGGCAGAAGTCTGCCCTGTCTGTTTCTCGTTCCCTCTGGGTATACTCCAACTGCCATATCTCCCTTCTGGAGAACCTCGGTAGCCGTCTTGATCGTAGACAATGCCTTACCCGGATCTGATCTGTCTATCGGCATAAAGCAGCATCTTCTGATGATCCTGCCGAATATCGGTATCTTAAAATTCTCCGGCTTGGATATAAATGCCACATCCCACTTCTTAAATACCTGCCATTCTATCAGTGGATCATAATTTGACAGATGATTTCCCACAAAGAGTGGTTTGTCATCCACTGGAATCTTCTCCATGCCAGTCACATGCATTTTCACTCTTAGAAACCACATGGCAAATCCGGTGGCACCATACAGCAGATGCCTGTAGAACCTGCTGTCCTCCATATACTGCCTGTCAGTTCTCACGAACAGACTGCACACGAAGAGAAAAAGTATGTACATCAGAAATATGGCTATGATTCCGCCAAGTATATATAAAATTATCACTTTTTATTCCACTCTTTTCTAATATCATCCATAAGCTTCATCATATATATCGACTCAGCCAGAGGCATCGACTCACTCTGCGTCCGTCCCGGTCTGATCATATCCAGACTTTCCATGATCTCATACTCATAACCACTTATCTGTTCCGGCACATCCACGTGTCTGATAAGCCTGTCCTCACAGTCGAACACATCTATCCCCTGCGGATTATTTATATTATCGACTATCATATATCCTTTCTCCCCATAGAAGATTCCTTTTCTGTCCGATCTGCCATATATGCTGTGGGTCGTCACTGCCATCCTTCCGTCTTCGTATTTGACTGTTATGCTCTCCTGTCCGTCTACCCCGGTCTCATGCATCATGACAGACGATTCGATAGCTGAGATCTCCTTACCCATATGCATGACAATGAAGTTCAGCCCATAAACTCCCACGTCTAAAAGGGCACCTCCTGCCAGCTCAGGTCTGATCAGACGCTCTATCTTTGATATCGGATAGGACAGGTTGCAGGTCATTGTCTTGATCTCCCCTATCACACCTGATTCAAGAATTTCATTTATTATCTGTCTGGACGGCATATATCTCGTCCATATTGCCTCAGCCACATACACCTTCTTCTCCGCTGCCAGAGCTGCGATCTCCTCAGCCTGCGCAGCATCGTAGGTAAATGCTTTCTCGCAAAGTACATTTCTTCCATGTTCTATGCAGAGCTTCATATGCTCATAGTGATGTGAATGCGGCGTTGCAATATATATAAGATCTATCGCGTCATCACTTACCAGTTCTTCATAACTTCCATAAGCCTTATCTATATCAAATTCCCTGGCAAATGCATTTGCCTTTTCCAAAGTTCTTGAACCTACTGCATACAGCTCCACATTATCCATCTTATTTATCGTATCTGCCATGACACCGGCGATCTTGCCTGCGCCCAATATTCCTATGTTCACGTGCTGTCCTCCTGTTATTTCTATATGTTTCCAAGTACTGTCGCTACACATATCAATCTTCCCAAGTATTCTCTTGTTGTTTTTTTGACAAATTTGACACTACACATCCGATTATAACACACAGCACCCAAAAAAGAAGAAAAACTCCTGATGCCAGCGATAACTGACACCAAGAGTCCTCCCCTTTATCTTGAGCACCATAATAAGCACCCAACCCACTATATATGTTGTTCTATGCATCTCTATCGGCTACACATATTCTACAGTGTAAAATATGTTGTTCCACAATCCGCATGTTACTCTCTGTACATAAGGTAGCTGTACATATCTGCATAATCATGTCTCTCATTCTTGATGAAATCGATGGCTTCCCTTGGATGCTGATTCAGCATTCCGGTCAGCATGTATGGCACATCATAGCCCCATACTGCATCTCCCTTTGCCTTGAGCGGAACCATGTACTGCTCTATAAACTTCAAGATGTGGTACAGGTTGTACTTTGGATTTCTGAGGAATCCAAGAAGAAGCTCAAGCGCACAATTTCCTGCGCCCCTGCCCATACAGCTTACAGTTCCATCGAGCATGCTCGCACCACTCCTCATTGCCTCAACAGTGTTGGCATAGGCAAGCTTTAAGTTGTCGTGTGCATGTATTCCTATCTTCTTGCCATACTTCTCTCCAACTGCGACATATTTCTCCGCGAGTTTCTTGATCTGCTCAGGGTACAGTGAGCCGTAGCTGTCAACAATGTATATTCCATCTACATTGCTCTTACCAAGCAGCTCAAGAGCAAGATCGATATCCGACTCCTGATCCTTTGAAACTGCCATGATATTGCATGTGGTCTCGTATCCCTTTGCATGTGCATCCTCAATCATCTCGATGGCTGCAGGCATGGTGTTGATGTATGTCGCCACCCTCACCAGATCGATAACACTGTCGGCTCTGTCGATGATATCCTTCTTATAGTCGCATCTTCCGACATCAGCCATAACTGAAATTTTCAGATCTGTATTGTTCTCTCCAACGATGGCTCTTATATCCTCCTCGTTGCAGAACTTCCATTTGCCGAATTTGTTCACATCAAACATTTCCTTGGAGGCCTTATAGCCGAATTCCATATAATCAACCCCCGCCTTGATGTTCGCTTCATAGAGGGCTCTTATAAACTCGTCAGTAAAATAGAAATCGTTGACAAGTCCTCCATCTCTTATTGTTGCGTCAAGTACCTGAATGTCAGGTCTGTAGGTGATCAAATCTCCGCCTATCATAATAGTGTCCTCCTTCTTGTTTTTTGTTTTGATTTTCTCCTCGGTTTTCTCAGTTTAAACTTACGCCACTTTAACGCGTTGGTGTATGTTAGTGACTTTATTTAGTATAGCACATAAATAAATTAATGCAAGGACTTTATTTTATCTTTTATGCAAGTAAATCTACGTTTTAGCACAATTATATCGCAAATAAATAAAAAACAACCCAAAAGATACAATTTTCTGGAACTTTGTATCCTTTGGGCTATTTGGGTCGATTCTGGGATAATTTTTTTATCTTTTTCTTGTTTTCGCTGTCATCTGAGATAATCTGACTTGATCATGTTAATCCAAACAAATCTCAAGCAACTCTCACCCTGCTCGTGTCAACCCTAGACCAAAAAAAAATTGATTTTTTGTACCCTCAAATATCACTTTCCATTATACCTGCTATCGCAGTATATTGAAAGCAATACTTATGCCTGCAGAAGAAAGGAGTGCCATATTTTCTCGACACTCCAAACTCCATAAGCATCCATCTTACTTGAAAAATGGATCATCTGTATTCCATACAATCTCTATATTGTCCTCTCCATTGATAATCACTTTTTTGATTACCTTCTGGATTTTCTCTCTATCAAAAGATTCCATATTGATGATACTTTCTAACTGTGTCTCAAACTTACTAGAAGAATTATCTTCTGGCGGTATTTCTGTTTTAAGCTGTTCGATTTCCTGATGCAATTCATCAATCTGCTCCACCATCGCCTTTGAACGCTTGACATACTCTTCTCTTGTGAGCTTGTCATCCTTATAATCAGAATACAACATCATCTTTTTACTGCTGAGGCTCTTCACCTTCTTTTCAAGTGTTGCAATCTTTTCTTCCGGAGATACTTCTTTCGATTTACCAGCTTTCTTTATTCCTTTCTCATCCAGATAAGCTGTTGCATACATATTTACAATTTTCATGATTGCATCTTCAACCTTGGCAATTTCCACCCTGTTGTTTTTGCATGGAGAATTTTCCTCAATTCTTGACGAGTAACAAAGAAGAATGTCACCTTTTATCCTTTTGCTGGGTGCTAAAGCTCTGCCACACACACCACAATAATAAAACGGATTATAGTTTCTCTTACCACGCTTTAAACGAACACATTTTTTTGAATTAGCGTGTGCCATATCAAATAATTCCTGAGTAATAATGGGTTCATGGCAATTTTCTATCACCATCCATTCGTCTTTAGGAACATAGCTTGAAGTGTTATTGCTGCCTATCCTCTTCTTAGTTTTATTCCATATCAGTTTTCCAAGATAAACTTCATCGTTTAATATATCCCGGATAGAAGAAGTACTCCACAGACTTTTTACTTCAACTACATGAAAAAAGTTTCTGCTTCCTTTTCTCTTTTTATATGCAGATGGTGTATCAATACCCTGAGCATTTAGGTAATTTGCCACTTCCGTTTTACTTTTGCCCTGTGCGGTCAGTTCAAATATCAGCTTAACCACTTCTGCTGCTTCCGGAACCAAGCTTTGCAAATATCTTATTGAAAGAAACACCAACACTTACTGTGATGCCAAGCTCTGACTTCATTCTCCTGCTGATTTCCTGTGCAATGAGCAATCCATCCCCTTTAAGGGAGCTGCTCCCTGTCACATCAAGCCAGCACTCATCAATTCCATATGGCTCCTGCCTGTCCGTATATTCTGCATATATCTCATGTGCCATTCTTGAGAACCGAAGATATAAGTCCATTCTTGGTGAAACAAATGTTATGTCCGGACAGACCTGCTTTGCCTGCCAGAGTGCCATTCCTGTTTTCACACCGTACTTCTTGGCAATATAGTCAGCTGTTAAGACAATCCCATGTCTTGCCTCCGGGTCTCCGCCTACTGCCAATGGCTTTCCTGCAAGCTCCGGATGATGCAGATGTTCAATCGAAGCATAGCAACAGTTAATATCTGAATGAAGTATTACCCTGTCTCCCATCTGTTCCACCTCCAGTGTTCTGTTCTGACATCCATATCTGTCTGTCCAAGAATATGAGTAATGTTTCTTACAGGGCATAGTATAACCCCAAGAATAATCGACTGTCAACGGACACATGTGTCCTTTTTTCTCATTATATTGGATTTTTAGCTTGAATAATTGGTACTGTTGCTATATACTATGGAGTGAAAAGAGACATTAGAAATCAACAAAATGAAAGAAAAGAGGCGTATGTATGTACTCAATCGGAGAAATCATTTCATCATATAGAAAAAAGAAAGGCTTGCTCCAGCAGGATCTCGCTGATGAACTGGCAAAGGAAGGCATTACCATTTCCTATAAAGCCATATCCAACTGGGAGAGAAATCTTGCTGAACCAAGCGTTACCATATTTTACAAAGTGTGTAGAATCCTTGGTATTACTAACATGTATGAAGCATATTTTGGAGTAAATCCTGCTGATCCTTTCTCATCATTGACTGATGAAGGCAGAGAAAAAGCTATGGACTACATCAATCTGCTCCATGCATCCGGAATGTATGAGAAGAAAATGGCTAAGATTATCCCATTCCGCAGCATTGATATATTTGAAAATGCTGTATCAGCCGGAACCGGTAACTTCCTTGTAGACGGACCGAAAG
>ERZ773192.792-NODE-792-length-36816-cov-3.575991_pt1 | contig 36816 bp, 30 predicted proteins | sample MGYA00581010_ERZ773192 | MGnify/ENA primary metagenome ERZ773192 (study PRJEB29015, sample SAMEA2737741) | human gut metagenome | biome: human gut; feature: human-associated habitat; material: faeces | place: China | collected 2012 ...
GTACCTGTTCCTCCACCCATTCCGGCTGTAACAAATACCATATCTGCTCCTCTTAGTATTTCGGCAACTTCTGATTTACTTTCTTCTGCTGATTGTGCTCCAATATCAGGATTTGCTCCAGCTCCTAATCCTCTTGTTATTTTTTCTCCAATTTGAATTTTTGTATTTGCTTTAGATTGTTGTAGTGCTTGTCTGTCTGTATTAACAGCTATAAAATCTACTCCTTTTATTCCAGACTCAATCATTCTGTTTACAGCATTATTTCCAGCGCCCCCAACACCGATTACTTTGATTGTTGCTGTTCCATCCATCATTGTTATGTTGTTATCTTCATATTCCATCATTTAGTTTTTCCTCCCTTTCTATAAAACTGTCCCACATTTATAACAGTTTTTTGGACTCAGATTTCTATTTCTGTTCCTTTTTATTCATTTATTTTAAAATTAATAACGATTTAGCTATAAAAGAATTCTTTTATTCTTTCCCATATGTTTTTTAATATGTTTTCATTAGATTTTGTATCTATACTACTTGATACTGTTTTTGCAAATGGTCTTGCTGCAATGTATCTAACTAATGCATAACTTGTTCTATATGTTGGTTTTGTTGCTCCTATTAATCTTCCTGTTGATATTTTTACAGGAATATTTAAATTAATTTTTCCTGCAACATCGCTTTTACTAATATTTACTATTCCTTGTCCTGTTAGCACAACATTATTTATTTTTGGTTTTATTCCTTGATTTGTTAATTCTTTATTTATTATTAAGAACATTTCTTCAATTCTTGCTTCAATAATTTCTATTAATTCTGAACTTTTTATTATTTTATTTTTATTATTATCTTTGCATGTATTTAAGATAATATCATTATCATTGTCAATAAATGATTTTAATGCTAGTCCATATTGCCTCTTTAATTTATCTGCTTCCTCCTCTGAGATATTTAAAACTAATGCTATATCATTTGTTATATTATCTCCTCCTAATGGAATTGAATTTGTATATACAAATGTTGATCCTTCGAATACTCCTATATCTGTATTTTCTGCTCCGACATCAATAATTGCTATATTGTCATGTAATTCATTCTTATCTAATATTAGATTTCTTTCTGCTAGCGTCTCTGGAACTATTCCATCAATTTCTAGTCCTGCTTTCTTAAATATATTTGTTAATTGTCTAATATAATCTTTTTCTGCCAAAATGACTTGTGCACTAATTGTAAAGCTTGAGCTTAAACTTCCTACTGGGTCAGCAACAACAGTTCCATTTTCTAGTACAATTTTGTCTGGTACTATATCTATTAATGTTTTTCCATCTGGTATTTCAATGTCTTTTACTTGCATAATTGCATTTTGCACATCTCTTATAGATACTCCTGCATATTTGTCTTTTACTTCTTTAGTTATGCTATTTTGTACAATTGTTACATACTTACCTGGAATTGTTACATATGCAGAATTAATTTTTAAGTTCGTTTCATCTTCTGCGTCTTGTATCGTTTTTGCTAAGCTTAGACTAATTTCTTCTTCATTTATTATTTTCCCTTTTTTCAATCCACTACATTTATATGATGTACTGCATATTGTTTCTATTTGTTCAAAGTTGTTTACTTCTCCTACAACTACTGCGACTTTTGTTGTTCCAATATGTACACCAACTATAATATCACCTATTGCCAAGTTAATTCCTCCATTTATTAGAATAATTACTAGTTGTATTTATATTACATTTTAAAAAAAATGTCAATAGAATTTGTTATATTTTTGTAACATTTTTGTAACGTTTTTGTAACATATCGTTTTTTGTAATATTTACTGGTATTTTATACACCACTTAATAAAAAAAATCAATAGTTATTTTAAGTTTTGAAAACTTTTTGAATACAAAATTTACTATTCACATACTATAAAAGGAGCTATATGCTCCTTAAATTAAGAATTCTATTTTGAATCTTCTTTACTTTCTATATTTTCTTTATTATTTTTATTTCTTATATTCTTTATGTTTTCTGTCCATTTTTCAACATAGTATCTTCTTATTATTCCTAGATTCATAAACATTCTCCACACAAATACCACTATAGCAGCTAAATATATATCTACATTTAATTTTTGTCCTAAAATTGTTAATAAAATTGCTAAGATTGCATTTCCAAAAAATCCTGTTATAAATATTTTTAAATCAAATTTTTTGTTTATTACAGAAGTTATCCCTCCAAATACTGAATCTAGGGCTGCTACTACTGCTATTGCTAGATAACTTGAATATGTATATGAAATCATTGGAGCATTCATTCCAATTAAAGCTCCTGCTATACAGCCTATTAATATTGCTATAAATACCATTTTACCTTCCTCCTATTCTATATATTTTGTTTTTATTTCTCCATTGTATTTTAATATTTTTACATTATTAGGTTTATCTATTGTGATATCTTGTCCAGTTTTTTTCATTGTGTCTACTACTCCACCATTTCCTATTAAAGAGCTTTCCATATATGTTGGATCACCTATTGCTTTTATCGTATATGGTGATAATATTCTTTGACCATTTATTTTTATAAAACTTGAGTAATCTGAATTTATATCTACTATATCACTCATATTTATTATTCTTTGATCATTTATTGATATTGCTTCTGCTCCTGATAATTTTAAAGCATTAACAATTATTAGTAAATTTGAAGCTGATATTTTATTTGCTTCTTCTTGATCTGAATCTTTTATTGTTATTACAATTCCTTTTCCTTCAATATCTGTTTTTCCTAGGCTCATATTTACTTGTTCTAGTTCATCATCCATTACTTTACTTGTTTCATCATTTGATTCTTTTGTTTTTTGATATTCTTCTATTTTTGAAACAGTATCTTCATATTGTTTTTCCGCTTCTTCATATTTTGTTTTCCAATTTGCTAATTCTGTTTGTAATTCTGTTTCTCTCATATTTTCTATTGAAGTAATATCTGTTTCATTTACTATCTTAAATTGCATTGTCATTACTAAAGTTAAAGCAAAACATGCAAGCACAATAGTAATTATCATAGCTATTTTCCCTTTTTTAAGGTTCTTTATTTGGTCAAACAACTTTAATTCAGGTTTATTTTTCATTTTATTGCTCTCCTTTCTCAAAGTATATACTTCGAAAGTTTATATAAATTATTTTATTGTTTTAGCATATTTATATGTAATTGTTCCTGTATATTTAGGAATTGTTATCTTATTAGATTTTTTTAATTCCACACCAATGCTATATTCTTTTAGCTTTGCTAAATATCCTCCAGGTCTATTTAATGCAGCTAATTGTTCTGGCAATCCAATTGCTTTTATTATAAATGGCGCACCTACTTTTTCTCCATTTATATCTATAATATTTCCTCCGCATACAATTCCACTATTTGGCGTTAATCTTTGATCATTTATTGATATTGCTTCTGCTCCAGCATTTTTTAATTCATTTATTACACTTAATACATCTAAATCATGAACAATTAAATCACTTGGATTTAAACTACTACTAATATCTTTTTTACTATCTGTTAATGTTACAATTACACCTGCACCAGTTACTTCTGTTAACCCTGTTATCTTATTACCTTCTGTTATTTCTTCTTCTTTACTTTGTAATTCTCCATCATTTTTAGTTGAACTTTCTCTTTCTTGTTCTAGTTTTTCTTCTGCTTTTTCTAGTTCTTTATATTTATTGTCATATTTTTCTTTGTATTTTAAAACTTCCGCTCTTAAACTGTTTTCTTCGTAATTGTTGCTTACAGTAGAATTATTGTTTTTTACTGTTTTTATTTGTACAAAAATTCCTAATGTTAGTAAAAAACACATTACTCCTAAAACCGCTGCTACCACTTTCTTATTTGTCACTATTTTCACCTTCCTTTATACTTTGTCTCTAAAGTATGGATTAAATCCATTATTTATATCTCCATTTACAAATATGTCTCCTTCTGTATTTTTTTCTTGTTCTATTATTGCTTGCACATATAATATTTTATTACTTAAATTACTTGTGTCTCCTATATGTATTTTTTTCTTTTCGTCTGCTAGATATATAATATATTCGTTTTTGTTACTTATGTCAATACTTGTGACTTCTTCGTTTAAACCACTCTCTTTCATTACTGACATTATTTGTATTGTATCTTCTAATCTATTTAGGTCTTCATCACACAATCTTTTTCCAGGTTTAAACTCATCTTCTTTAGTGGTTGCTCCTTGTATTATAGGCATATTATTGTTAGTCTGTGCAATTTCTAATATATATCCTTGTGTGTTTATATATGCATATTGTCCCATATAATCTACTGCATATTGTGCAACTCTTTCTGTTACTTTTATTTCTACTGTATTAGGCAATTTTCTATGTATAGATACTTTTTCTACATATGGATTTTCTTTTATATTATTTTCAATAGTTTTATTGTAAAATTTAAAGATATTTTCCTCTATTTGTAATGTTGATAAACTTATTATTGTTTCACTTGGTATCTTATTATTTTCTTCTACTTTTATGTCTTTTATGTTAAAAATTGGTGATGTTAATGCAAATGTGATACTTCCTGAAATTAAACCAATAAGAACAATTAGTTTTAAAATTGTTTTTATTTTTTTAATTTTTTTCAATCTTTTCTTTTCTTGTTTACTTATTTTTTTTCTTCTTTCTTGTTCTTGTTTTTGATTATTTTTATTGGTCATTTGTATTACTTTTTCCATCTCTGAGTCAAATTGATTACTTATAAATTCTTGTTTCTTTTTTTCTTCTATTCTTTGTTTTCTTTCTTTGTCTTTTTTTCTTTTTCCCATATACAAAAGCGCCAGGATGATCCACAAAAGGATACACCCCAGCACAATCAGATCCAACGCATGCAACCCACTCAAAAGAAGATTCCTCCTATCTGATAAACCGCAAATGCCATCAGCCACGCGACCGCGCATTGAAGCACCACGACGAGAAATGCCCGCATGCCGCTTCCCATCTCACGCTTCACCGCCGCAATGGCTGCAACACACGGCGTGTAAAGCAGCGTAAACACAAGGAAGCTTGCCGCCGAGCGCCCGGTAAACATACTTCCGAGCACCCTGCTTAGATTGGCAGTCGCCGTGCCGGTCAACACACTCAAGGTGCTGACCACCGCCTCTTTTGCCGTAAATCCGGTAATCAGCGCCGTAGAAACCCTCCAGTCCGAAAAACCGAGCGGTCCAAACAGCGGTGCGATCCACTGCCCCACCAGAGCGAGCAGACTTTTCTCACTGTCTGTCACCACATTAAGCTTCAGATCAAAGGTCTGCAAGAACCAGATGACAATCGTTGCCACAAAGATAATGGTAAACGCGCGCTCCAGGAAATCCTTTGCCTTATCCCAGATCAGCTGTCCGACACTCTTTGCCGACGGGAAACGGTAATTCGGCAGTTCCATGACAAACGGAATCGGATTCCCGCGGAACGCCGTATGATTCAATACCAGCGCGGATAAGATGCCGACCACAATTCCCGCCGTGTAGAGAAGTATCATCACGACCGCCTCGTTTCCCGGGAAAAATGCCGCCGCAAACACCGCGTAGATCGGTATTTTGGCAGAACAGCTCATATAAGGCGTGAGCATAATTGTCATCTTCCGGTCTCTCTCACTCGACAGCGTCCTTGTCGCCATGACCGCCGGAACCGTACAGCCGAATCCGATCAGCATTGGTACAAAGCTTCGCCCGGAAAGTCCGATCTTACGCAGCGGCTTGTCCATCACGAAAGCCACGCGCGCCATGTAGCCGGAGTCCTCCAGAATCGAGAGGAAGAAAAACAGCACCACGATGATCGGCAGGAAGCTTAACACACTCCCGACGCCGGCAAAAACACCGTCGATGAGCAGGCTGTGCACAACCGGATTCAGTCCGTACGCGGTAAGTCCCCTGTCGCAGACGGCAGTAAACGCGTCGATTCCCATCGCCAGCCAGTCGCTCAGAGCCGCGCCGACCACATGGAACGTCAGCCAGAAAATCAAAAACATGATCAAAAGAAACATCGGAATCGCAAGGTACTTGTTCGTGAGCACACCGTCGATTTTCACACTCCGGATGTGTTCTCTGCTCTCCTGACATTTTTTAACCGTTTTTTGGCACACCTTCTCTATAAAGGTATACCGCATGTCAGCTAACGCCGCATTCCGGTCCAGTCCGCAGTCTTTTTCCATCTCCGCAATACTGTGTTCCATCATTTCCAGCTCATTCTCAGAAAGAGCCAGACGCTCTATAATATCCGTATCATTTTCCACGATCTTCGTCGCCGCAAAGCGCGGAGACATTCCGATATTTACCGCATGATCCTCCACCTGATGCGACACCGCGTGAATGCAGCGGTGTACCGGTCCCTGCTCGCAGAAATCCATGACTTTGGGCGGTATCTTTTTGCCCGCGACTTCCACGATCGCCGCAATCAGATCCTCAATTCCCTCGTCCTTCGCCGCACTGATCGGAATCACGGGAATCCCTAATTCCTGCGACATCTGCCTGTAATCAATGGAACCTCCGTTTCCGCGGACCTCATCCATCATATTGAGCGCCAGCACCATCGGAATGTGCATTTCCAGAAGCTGGAGCGTCAGGTAAAGATTTCTCTCGATGTTCGTCGCATCCACAATGTTGATGATTCCATCCGGCTTCTCATTTAAGATAAAATCTCTGGTGACAATCTCCTCATTGGTATAAGGTCTGATGGAATAGATTCCGGGGAGATCTACCACGGAACAATTCTTCGTGGAGCGGATTTCCCCCATCTTCTGATCCACCGTAACGCCGGGGAAATTGCCGACATGCTGGTTAGCTCCTGTCAGCTGATTAAACAACGTCGTCTTACCGCAGTTCTGGTTTCCAGCCAATGCAAATATCATTTTTCTTCCTCCGGTTTCACTTCAATTTTCGCTGCGTCCTCCCGCCGGATCGTAAGCTCATACCCGCGGATGCGTATTTCAATCGGATCTCCCATCGGAGCCACCTTGCGCACCTCCACAGCAGTCTTCGGGATCAGCCCCATGTCTAACAGCCGGCAACGCAGTGCGCCCTCTCCGCCGACCGCCGTAATAGCAGCGCGCTTTCCGATTGGTAGTTCCTCTAACGTCATATTTTCCACACACCTTTTCTCTTTTGATATTGATATTCATTCTCACTAATACTAATATGATGCTTCTGCATTGTCAACCGGCATTCCGGTGTAATGGAACTTTTTTGCTTCATGGAATACCAAAAGGAATTGTCGCAATAAGCCCAGGTCTCTTTGGGGTGATAAGTAATATTATAAGAAACGCACTTGGGGATTTCATGTGGAAATGCAGAGGGAATATTCGTTGGAGAAAAATGTGAGCATTTCTTCCAGCTGAATGTTTGCATCAGATTCCGTGTCTCTTCCACGTTTTGACAATCCGCCGGGTGCATGTCCGACACACCGGAGACAATGGGCGGACTTTCTGGTGTCCCTAAGGGCACCTCTTCACAGACAATATAAAACCGCGCGAACCGAAACTCACTGCCATCTGCTATTAAAAACATGGCAGATGGCAATTCAGACATCGGCTTCGCGCGGTTATGTTTTATTGCGGGAGTACAGGTAAGTGCGGCACAAAAGTCCTACAAATTGTCTTCCGGGATGCGGACATGACCCGCGGAGTGCTCCAAACTTGGAAAGACACGGATCATCGAAGATGCAGACATCCGACCAGTTAGAAATGTCACATTTTTTGAACCGAATGTCCATCCGCATTTCCATCTGAAATCCCACGGTGTGATCTTCTTATAATATTACTTATCAACGCAAAGCACGATATGCTTATTGCGGCAGTTCCTTTTGTTTACAGCGGTTCTACAGCGCCGCCACCTATTTATTTTGCGTCTTCACCTGCAACCGTATCTAAAATGGTACGGATTCTTTCTATATAAGAGTGCTTCTCACGCACCTTGCGGTATCCGTTCCATGCAATCCGCTTTCGCTCCTCCTCGTGTTCCAGATAGTACCCCACTTTCTCACACAGGTCTTCCAGACCATCAAAGCAGACGAGGTCTTCCCCCTCCTTGAAATAGTACGGAATCTCTGCCTGGTAGTTCGTCAGAAGAAAGCCCCCGCAGCCAAGTACATCCCAGATGCGCAGCGGAATGCCGCTCTTGATGTTCGGTATCGTAAAATTCAGATTGATCTTCGACATGCGGAAGACCTTCGGCATCTCACTCCAGTAGTCCACTGACCCGCAATACTGAATCCGCAGCAGATCACTGACATCGCTGTTGCTGTAAACATTGACCCTGTAATGCTTTGACAGCTCAATCAGCGCTCTTCTCCGCTCGATCTCTGCAATCTTGAATCCAAGCACGGTCGTCTGGAAAATCAGCCCCAGATCCGAAAAAGATCCCTCGGATTTTTCCAGCTGAAAATATTCCTGCAGCTGTTCGAGAATGTTCGTGGTCAGCATCGGCTCCACGATATTTGCTCCGCTGATGTTAAGCTGCGCCTCCATAACAGCGTCAAAATATCCCCTTAAATACTCCGGCAGCCTGTTTTTGATCTTGTCATAGGAATTGCGTTCATAAAGGCTTCCCACAAACGCCACATCTCCGCGGTATTTCCGCATCTCCGAATCCTGTGTGGCATTCCGTCTTTCCGGTTTTTCCGGCGCCCCGAGCAGCGCATCCATCCGCTCCGTATCTACCGCCAGCGGGAGATACCAGATATGTTTTACGCCCATCCCGCGGAACTCCAGGTAATTCGTCTTATCAAACGTAAAAATGTAATTGCAGGCGTGGAACACCGATTCATGGTACATACTGATCAGCGGATTGTCGCATGTCCAGGAAACATATTTCACGCCTGTGCGCTCACATACATTCGAGATCAATGGGAAATAGTTCACCGTAAATACCATATCATAATGCGTCCCCCGGATCTTCTCCTCGATCACCCGCTCAAATTCAGGACTTACGTCATAGCTTCCGAGTTCCTGTTCGATATTGTCCACCGTATGTCCAAGCAGCAAAAAAGTCTGCTCAATGTCTCTGTAATTATATGCTTTCCATCGGTACATCAATATGTGCATAGCTGTCCATTCCTCTATCCTATATATTGCCTTCTTTGCAGTACTGCGCGCAGAGACTTACCGCCTTTGTTCGCCTTACCGCGCGCAGAAGCTTACATTTACCGCTCCCATCTTCGCCCATGTGCATTCGTCAGGTCAGAAAGCACTCCTTCAGATACTCCGCACGGCTTTTCCACGTATGACCGTCTCTCGCCGCAGCATATCCACAATCTGCAATCTCCTGTGCCCGCTCCAGATGTCCAAACAGATCAAACACCCTCTCCGGCAGTGTTCCAAGCTCCTGCCGCCGGAACATCACAAGTTCCCTGCCATCGGTAAATTCGCGGCGCAGATAGGTAGAATCGTCGGTTACCACCACCGCTTTCGCCAGCATTCCATTAAAAATCCGATCGTGCGCTCCTGCCTTAAACCAGGTCATCGTGTTCAACACAATTTTGGCATCGTTCATAGACGGAAGGATCTCCGGCGCAAGAACTTTTCCACGGTAATCAAGATACGGGCTGCCGCTCCACTCGCACTGATCCCATCCCGTACCGTACGCCGTGACCCGGATTCCGTTTTCCACCAGAATACGCACCGCCTGCTCCCTGAAAAACGAAGTGGCGTAGGAGTCGATAAAACGCATCTGCACAATGATCTCCTGCACGCGCTTGTCCGGGATATCGCTTCGCCGGTCTTTAAGATACTCTTCAATGACTTCCTCCGTCGTCCGGTCCGGATGGTGCACCAATTCCGCCAGCACATCCCCCGCCATCAGCTGTCCGTCCACTTCCGGGATGGAAGACAGATCCGGTATCATTTTTGCCACCGTATAAATCGGAAGCGCTCCGGCATACAGAACGTCAATCCCTCTCTCCGCAAGCGGCTTGTGCCGGCTTCCCAGCTCCACTCCCGCATGCGGAAGAAAATCCACCTGATGGATATTTTTAAAATATCTGCGGATATATTTTACGTGATTCCGGTCTGTGCAGAGCACAACCGACGTCTCCGGCGCCAGGCGCAGCGGCTTCTCATAGTGAAACGGATGATCCATCAGAATGTTGAGATACGGGATGCCGTAATATTCCCAGACATTTCTGGTCCCACCCTTTTGTATACACGCATCGTTCTCCCGTACGCTCTGTGCCGGCGCAGGCACCTCCATATCCAGATTGTATCCCAGATTATTAAATGTCACACACGAAAATTCACGTTCCGGTGCTGTACTCTCCGCAAGCAGGGACAGCAGGGCATCCTTGCTCTGCGGCAGCCGCGCGTCATATACAAAGGACGCATAGTCCATCGTCTCAAAGGCTTCCCGCAATTTTCCGGTAAATAAATCAAGTGTGTCGTATACACCGATGAAATAGATAATGGTATGCTTCAAGATACTCTCCTTCTATGAGCCGATCAGAACCTTTTTCCCGTCAAATGCAAATCCATATTTTCTGATCCGCTCCCTCGCAATTCCGTCTGCCACAAGCTCTGTCTCATATTGTTTCTCTTCTATCTGCTGCAACGCCCTTGCAACGCACGCTTTCATATTCTCGTCTCTCTCCCGGTCAAAAACCTTAAATTCCATAATGTAAGAATTGCCGTTTTCTTCCCGCGCGCGGAGAATAATGTCATATCTTCCCAGACCACTCTCCCTGTTTGACCGTATTGAAAACTGATCTGATAAATCTGCCAGCAATCCAAGCACAAAGCCATAGTAAAAGCGCTCTGTCTCATCAATATTACCACGCCCTGTGCCTGTGTCAAAGTAACTGAAGGTGGATAGCGTGACCATATTCATATAGTAGTTCATCTCTTCTATATTATCATGCAGCAACGCTCTTCTGAAATCTCCATAGCCAGTATCCATATCGTTAAACCATTCCCGTATAATGCGTCGAAACATAATCTCCACTTCTTTGTTCGTCAGCATCAGCACATATTCCTGATCGTTCTTTTGGTTTACGCGTAGATACCCCGTCGCATATAGAAGGCTGAAAATAGCCGATTCCCGATACTCCAATTGTGCAAAGTCCAGTTGCTCGTCCATCTCCACATGTAACATCTCTCCTTCAAGAAGCTGTTCCATCGCCATCTTCATATTCTTTGAAGACTTTCGGATTAACGAGCTCACCAGTTTATTATTACTTGTATTCGCCCAATAAGTATCAAAGATCCCCTCTGCATCGATAAACTTTGTGATCGACCACGGATTATACATATCCCTGCGCTGTCCAAATGTAAATCCGTCATACCATTCTTTTACTTTTTCCCTGTAATCGAGCAGACCTACTCTGGCAAGTCCCACCTTTACCTCTTCTTCCGTAAAGCCAAATGCCGTCTCATATTTCGTACTCGTTTGTGTGACCACATCTATATTATTGAGGTCGGAGAAGATAGATTCCTTGCATATTCTGGTAATGCCCGTCAGCAATGCTCTCCCCAGCGATGGATTCGTTTTAAAGGAATTATTAAAAAAAGCCCCCACAAAAGAAACCATCTCATCCCAAAAGCTATTAAAGTAAGCTTCCTGAAGCGGAGTATCATATTCATCCAGTAAAATAATGGGCTTATGCCCATAATACACATAGAGCAAATCCGTCAGAAGCCGTACGGACTGCGCAGCCGTGGACGCATCCATGTCCCATGATATTCTGCCAAAATCCTGTCGTTCCCTTTCCGTGAACCGCGACATGTCAAGTATCCGCTCAAAGCGGCGATATACCTCTATAATACCATAATTTATCTGCCGAAGCACCGCCTCAAACGTTGTCCCCTTAACACCTGCAAATGACAGAAATATAACGGGGAAACGCCCTTGCAGCTTGTGATAGCTTTTCTCTTCCCAAACCTTCAACCCCTCAAATAAATCCGCACGATTTTCATAGGACACGGAAAAAAAGCAGTTCAGCATGCTCAGATTCAACGTCTTGCCAAAACGTCTGGGGCGTGTAATCAGCGTAGTCGTCTCGCCAGATTCCCACCACTGCCGAATAAAATCCGTCTTGTCTACATAAAACATCTGATCACGTCTTAACGCCTCAAAATCCTGAATGCCAACCGCAACGCTCTTCTTGCCTGTAATCCGAACGGTGTACGCTCTCATGCGCCGCAAACACTCCTCTTCTCCAGGACGTTCTACATCCACTGGAATCCACCAGCGGCTGCCTTCTTTGTATGCACCTTCAATCTGCCCGTTTGCGCACCAGTAATTTACCATACGCTTCGTGACAGACCATTCTGTAGCTTTCTGTCTGGATGTCATATATTGCATTGCATGCCCTCCCCTAACTGCCCCAATTATAAGCCCGTGGGTGGGAAATTGCAACGTCATTTCCCAGTTACTTCCCAGTTATTTCCTTATATGTTCTTATCCTTATATCACATGCAAGGATTTAATGTAGGCTTCCACCCCGGATCTGTTATGTAAATTATAAACCCGATCTATCTGTCCAAAATATTCACGAATAAAATGGCAGGGTTCCCGTTGTCCCTGCCATCTTCTTTTAAGCATTTTCGATATCGCTATCATCCTTTCCGCAGCACCAGAGTCAATAACTCTTTCACAACCTCCGATGTACCTGCTCCCAGAATAGCCTGAAGTGCTGTTTTTCCTACGCTCTGCATATAAGCCTTTAAACCGGATAAAATCCCCACTGCCAGTAATGCCAGTCCCATTACACTTAACGCCTCGATCCCTGTCAAACATAGTAGAAATCCAACTGTAGCCTCAAATACAACTCTATTTGCATCCCCTCATATATCCAGGCACGAGCACGACACTACCCTTACCTAACCAGATCGTAGCTTTCCGCTATCATCCGCTTTACATCTCCATCCGGCACACTGCCGTCAAGGATGACCGTATTCCAGTGCTTTTTGTTCTGATGATAACCCGGAATGACTGCTTCGTACGCTTTCCGCCAGAAATCAATCCACTCCGGATCTGCCTTGACATTGATCCGCATCTGTCCCTGATATTCATAAGTCCAGAGAAATGCCCGCTTATTTTTCCGGCAGCGCACCAGCACCCAGTTTGGATCGTGAAACGGTGTGTCCACATAGACATCCGGAAATGACATTCCGTATTCCAATGCTTCTTCTCTCGTTGTCATAGCTTTTTCTTCTACCTCCGCCCCAGCTCGCGTATCCGCTCCTCTGCCGGTGCATAGCCGCCGCACTTCCGGTAATAGGCAAGCGCCTCTTCCTTTTTCCCGAGGCACTCGTAGATGACGCCGATGTTATAGTTGGCCCGATAGGAATTCACTCCCTGTGCCCGGCACTCTGCATGCCCGGCCGCCTTCTCAAATTCACGCACTGCCTCTGTGAACCGTGCGTTTTTCATATAAATCAATCCCATCAAAAACTGAAAGTCCGCACTTTTTCCGAATTCGTCATAGATATTTTCAAAAAACAGCGCCGTCTGTTCCTGCCCGCTGTTGATTAACGCATATCCGTACGTCTCCACCATGTCAATCACGTATTCCAGTGCAGGATTTAGGTCAAACGAAAGCCCCTGCGCGAACCATTCGCACGCCACGCCGTATTCTCCCATCATGTAATAACTCTTGCCGAGCTGATATAGAAGATACGGAATCTGCCCGCTCCCACGAGCTTTCGCATCTGTTCCGGCTGTCTCTGCCTTTGCGCCGCCGTCTTTTGCCCCGGCATTTCCATCCCAGCCCAGCTGCTTTAATTCCTGCTCCAGCAGGCGGATGTTGCGCTTCGCCTTTTCTTTTTTCTGCTGCTCTGGCAGATCGTATCCGGTGTGCAAGATCACAACCGGCGTCTCATACGTCCGATAACCGCTCTCTGCGCCATGCAGGGGCGTCACCTGCTCATGGATCCTGCCCTCGTAGTGAAAATATTCTTTTGCGAATATGCGGTTGATCCACTCCCGGTTCTCCTGTTCCTCCCCGTTTCTGTGAAACACATTCCGCCTGCGGATCCGGCCGACCGCCCCCGAATGCGCGGCAATCTGTTTTTCCAGCGCGGACAGATCCAGCTGCTCTACAAACTCGTCGCTGTCCAAAATCAGTACATAGGAATGTGAGGTCTTTTCTATCGCAAAATTCTTGGCCGCCGAAAAATCGTCGCACCACGGGAAATCATACAGCCTGTCCGTGTAACGCGCCGCAATCTGTTTCGTGCGGTCCGTCGATCCGGTATCCACCACAATCGTCTCCAGACCGTACGGAGCAAGCGCCTTTAAGCATCGGTCAATATTCTGTTCTTCGTTTTTTGTAATGATACAGATGGATAGGTTCATGTGGGATTCCTTTCACCGCACCATTTTTGATTCCATTTGGAGAATCCGTACATCGTTTCGGCTTGCGGTCTATACACTGATAATCTACACGTAGTAGATTATATAAATTCTCATAAATTCCGTATGTTTCCAGTAATACTTAAAATTCTCATCCTACCGGATAGTACAGTTTTATGTCATAATCGATCGTTGAAATCAGCATGTATTCCTCTTCTTCCATCACTATTTCCCCGGGATTCATAAGCGATTTATTATCTGTAATAACCACTTTTTCAATATCTTTACCAAAAACCTTTGGATATTGATATTCAGGAAAACAAAATGCCCGAATCTGATGTTTTATCTGATCCGCCGTTTTTCTTAAATCAATTGATATATTCGAATAATCTATCGTATCACGCCCAAAATACGTTGCCCCACTTTTTCCCTGTGGAATCGCTGTCTCTGTACCATCTAGTAGCATATCCATATATTCTATGATCAGCTTTGTTCCTTTTTCCATACATTTGAGATATAAATCATGACTGGTATCTTCTTCACCAATCTCAATAACCTCTTGCGCTATAATATCCCCCGTATCAATCCCCCGATCAATCCGATGCAGCGTCACGCCACTCCGCGTCTCACCATACAAAATAGGCAGCACAGCTGTATACATTCCCCTATAATGTGGTAAAAGTGAAAAGTGGATATTATACAATCTGGCATCTGCAAATTTTTGAGGTCTTATGATCTGATCAAATTCCAATGATAAAAAAAGTACCTGCTGCATATTATATATTTCTTGTAGCGCATACTCCCTGATCCCCATTTTTTTTGCATGATACCGTAACGATTTCTGCCAGCTATCCTTTCCAGTCTCGTTTTTATTGCAAACAACACCAATTTCATATCTATCTTCTTGGCGCTCCACTAGATATTCCAGTATCTCTACACTGATATCATTTTTTCCTGCCACACACACAAACATCTTCTCGTCCTCTATATGTCTTCATCTCACCCAATCTCAGTCTCCATCACTCAGACCTTTTTCCATACAAAATGTCTGCATCTGTGTGCACTGGATCCTTGCACATGCAACATAGTCCCCCTCTTTCATGCTCCGTTTCATTTGTTCCGCATTTTCATACTCTGACACCAAGGTCACAACTGACAACCCCTGAATTTGCTCAACTTCCAATATATTATCCGCATGATAAAAATAATTTGGCTCTACATATGTGTGGGAAGAAAATAAACCTCTTGTAATCTTTTCCCATATATGTCCATACATCACGCTTCCATCTGGCATTGTGTCACATACATACTTCAAATACATCATCGTATCATAAGTAACAAAACTCAGTTCTTCATAGGACAGCCTATCTTCATCAACTAATCCAAGAAGTCTTTCTACATACAGACGCCTCTGCTTCTCTGCTTCTGTTGCTTTTACAGCCGCATATTGCTCCTTCGTCATCCTTTGCGACAGTTCTTCTATCTGCAGGTTTTTACAGTGAATCACATCCATCAAAAAGGTATTCTCTTCTTCCTTTGTGAATATCTTTTCATGATCCGAAATCCTACTATTTAATAACTGCTTTATTTCAGGATTAAAAAGATTCGATCCCTCACACAGCATTTCCGTATAAGTAGGAACATTGCTTACCTCAGGAATCAAGCCAAAACCATAAAGACAATATTGCAAAGAACAGGAGGCTATACCACACTCGCAGCCTACCGGCGCACATTCTACCGGTTGATCTATGTTTTCAAAAAAGTTAATGTCTGTCAACACATTATGGCACTTACATAATCTGCCATTCCCCATTTGTACAACATAACTCCACGCACCCGCATAACAAAAAACTTTTCTGACATCAATATCAAGGAATCTTACCGATTGCTCAAACAACTTAGAATGAAGCCGTTTATTAATTTGTTCCACAAATTCAGTCGTACATGGAGGATTTGTTCCTGCTCCGCCTTTCTCTAGAAATTGTTCCGGCGTCTCCGCAGTAACGCACGGCGTACAAGCCGGCAATTCTCCCAGTTCTTTCTCACATACGTCACAAATTTCATCTAAAAACGGCATATATTCCTCGCAAATTACCAAAAAGGGATATGCAGATGCTCCCGCAGCAACTATTCTCCGAATATTTTCAAAATAACTGTTTACCTTATTTAATCTTTTTAACTCCAGCCAATGCAGGGAACATTTAACAATCAGATGCTTTAAATCTTCCTGCGGTATATCTAAAAGCTGGCCAATTCTATCATCCAGGGTATTATTTGTAACAACCTCAACCACATGCCCTTGATGCAATAATCCTTTTACAAACGGAATCACTTCAGGAGGAAACAATGTTTCCCCTTCCCCGATCACAACAATATACGCTATTCCGCCAAGACGTGCAGGCTCAAACGCCTTTATCATATGTTCCACCGAATAATTGAATTCTGCATGGCCATCCATTGAATATTTCAGACACTCTGTAACATAGCAATAACTACAGCGAAGATTACACAAATGTCCCGGCACATATACGGTTATACTTCTTTTAATCCTACTTCTATCCATAATAGTATCTTTCCTTTCTCACACATGAAGTTTTACTCCACTATTTTCTTCCAGCTTTGGTAAAAGATGCTTAAAACGATACTTACGGTCAATTACTTCCTGGCACTGTGCCACAATCTCGCTCCGCCTTTTCTCATCATTGAGCAGTTGTCTGCATACCGTGTACGCCTCGCCCGTAGAATCATATGTTGGTATTGGTATATTTCCAAACAATCGTTCGAAATCCGCATGATAATCTGTAACAAGGCAGGCGTTGCTTGCCATAATATCCATTACCCTCCACGGAAATCCGCTGGTTGCCTGCAAATGTGATACGTTAATTCCTATTTTAGATGTATTGTAAATATCTTGATTCTGTTCTATTGAATACACTTTTTTATTAATATATGACATATTAAGATTCGAGTGGAAATAATATGTATTTTGCCAATTCTCTGTACCATATAAATCCAGTCCGAGTTCCGCAACCGAAGACAAAACCCTAAGTCTTTTTTCCCCGCTGAGCATCATCAGCAACTGAGGTAAATTTAAATGCCGCGCTACCAATTCGGATGTAATATTATACTTATACACCAGTTCCGTCGCTGTCACCTGCGGATTCTTCTCCAGCTCCTGCAAACATTGCCGCATCATACCCACTTCCTCCGTGGAAGGAGAGCTCTTAATAAACGAACCAAACGTTTCGGTATCACCCGTTGCAAATAAACTTCCTATAAAAGATATATTGGTCGTCTGTTCAAGCATCGGATCAGCATATACCTCTGAGAAAAAAGGAACCCAGAAAATTTTAGATGGTGATATTCCGTATTCTTCCTGTAATGTCTTCCTACTGTCTTCTTGAAAAATATAATACAAATATCGATCAGGATTTTTCCGAATGCTGCTTTTATTCGCAAAGTACCGAGGACTATCCACTTCATAAATAACGATCGGGCAATCAACTACATCCGAAATGTCAAAGAAGCTATTGTTAAAAATAAAACAAATGTCCGGATCCAGTTGCTGAATGGAGGCTTTTGTCATTGGATCTATCTCCCAAAAATCCATTCCAAACATGCCATGTGAAAATACAACGACCTGATTTCCAGCCCGATCCAATCCTCTGATAAATGCCTCATAAAATATGGGCATGGCATTTGGATTTTCCGGGTCGTTCATGCAATTAAAAAAAGCGACCAATATTTTTGCCATAAAATGTTCTCCTTAATTTTTAAAATCTATTGACTGCCTCCACAACACATTGTATCTCTTCCTCTGTCATGCCCGGGTACAACGGGAGACTGACTTCCTCTGCGCAGATACGCTTTGTCACCGGATACTGCGGCATCTGTCCATGGAACTCCTGATATGCCTCTTGCTCCATAATCGGCGTCGGATAGTGAATGTTTGTTGCTATTCCATGTTCCTTTAAATGCTCCACAAACGCTTCCCGTTCTTTTACAAGAACCGGATAGATATGAAATACATGTTCCTTCTCATCCACCGGAATCTGCGGCAGCACAACTTTCTCATTTGTAATCTGCCGTCCATAAATTCCCGCAATTCTGCGCCGCTCCTCATTCCAGGCATCCAGATGCGGTAATTTTACCGAGAGGAATGCAGCCTGCAATTCGTCCAGTCTAGAATTACATCCTTTGTATACATGACAATATTTCTGGTAGGAGCCATAGTTTCCATAAGCCCGCACCTTCCTTGCAAGTTCCACATCATCCGTCACAACTGCTCCTGCATCTCCAAGCGCTCCCAGATTTTTTCCCGGATAAAAGCTGAACGCAGCTGCATCCCCTATTTTTCCAACTTTCAAGCCATGCACTGCTGCGCCGTGCGCCTGTGCTGCATCCTCTATAATCTTGATGTCATGCTGTTTTACAAGATCACGGATCGGTGCCACATCTACAGCCCGTCCATACAGATGTACCACAACAATCGCTTTTGTTCTGGCAGTAATCTTCTCCTCCACCCTGGTCAGATCCATCGTATAAGTGTTTGCATCCGCATCTACGAATACCGGCTTTGCACCAACATATGTAATCGCAAGCACCGTCGCAATAAAGGTATTGGCAGGAACGATTACCTCATCCCCTTCTCCAATCCCATATGCAAGCAAAATCAGGCGGATTGCATCCAGTCCATTTCCAGTTCCCACACATGCTTTCGCCCCGCAATACGCTGCGAACTCCTGCTCAAATCTGCGATCCGCCTCTCCGCCAATAAACCATTCACGATCCATCACTTCCCGGTAAGCCTGATCCAGTTCTTCTTTTATATTATCATGAATTCCTCTCAGATTCAGATATGGTATCTCATGCATCTTCCGGCCCTTCTTTCACCATCTTTAAAAACGTGTCATAATCCCGGATATAATCCTCTTCTTTGTATATCTCTGATGCAAGCACCATTAAGACTGCATCCGGTGAAAAGTCATACATCTCTCTCCACATGTTATTCGGAACATACAGACCCTCATATGGCTTTTCAAGAGAGACAATCTTTTTCTCTCTCCCGTTATCCAAACGAATCTTACAGGAACCGTGAATACAGATCAGAATCTGTTCCAGTGATTTGTGCGCGTGATAACCCCGGGTAACTCCTTCCTTGGTATCATACATGTAATAAACGCGCTTGATCTCAAACGGAATATCATTATACTCTTCCAGCGCCACCAACATTCCGCGTTCATCACCGTGCTGCTGAAATGCGTATTTTACGATTTGCATGACATTACCTCCCTGTTGTAAGTTTCCTCAGCTGATTCCAGACAATACTTTCCTCAAAATTATCCAAAAATACCTGTCTTCCAGCTTTTCTTAATGTATCCAGTTCCTTTTTATGATCTACTACATATTCTATACATTTCTGTAATACTCTCTCATCTTGGCTTTTAACAATAAATGCATTTTCACCATTTGTTAAATACTGTGCAATACCTGCCGTATCTGAGCATATACATATACATTCAAACATTAGTCCTTCCACGATTGTGGTTGGTGTTGCGTCTTCTCTCGACGGTGCAATCACACAATCGCATTTCTGATATATTTCATAAACACAATCCCTTGATAATTCGCCCAAAACCTTTACCGTCTCTGGATAAGCCCTCGAAAGGCTGCATATAAGTTCGTAATAATCTGGCTCTCTTTCATCCTTTGCGCCTGCGAACCAAAACTCCGTTCTCTTTCGGTATTCTTCCGGCATACCCAGTATTGCCTTCGCTATTACATCATGTCCCTTTGTTCTCTGAAAACGCGCCGGCATAAAAAAAATAACTTTGTTATTTTCAGGCTCCCGCTCCGCTCCCCCAAAGTCCTTTACCGGCATATGCAAAAGCTTGCTTTTTATATGATAATACTTAAAAATTGTTTTCTGCACAAGCCTGCTGACAGCTACAATCTTAATGTTGTCACTATATAGAGGCAATTCCGGCATCCTTTCATAGTAAAGGCGAAACAGCGGTTCCGGTTCATGAAACCACCAGAAAACCGGTATATTTGTATTTTGAAACAGCATTACAAAGCCATGACATATCAATGTATTTATCCATATCTGTTCAAATTCGTCTGCCCTGAGTTTTTCCATCACGTGTTTCATATTAACCGGCATCCCAATAAATACCGGTATGTTTTGCTGTACAATCTCATCTCTGAGATTTCCGTCCATCATTGTCACCAAAAACACATTATACGTTTTCTGATAATGTTTCATTAAGTCAAATAAAACGAGCGGTGCACCTGTACGATCTACAATATGCGAAACAAACAATACATTCCCCTTTTTTTCGTCATACTTACCTTCCTTCGGAAAAAAAGCGCTCATTCCCTCTCTTTGGCATTCAATTGAAAAACTTTGCTTTTCCCATGCGCTCATTGCTCATCTCCCTGTAACACCTTCTTCAGCATTTCCTGACACTGCATCAGTTGCTCCCTCTGCTCGCTCACTTCTGCCATAAGACCTCTTGATGCTTCCAACTCATGAAATATCTTACGCGTAATACCATATTCTTCCTCAAGACACCTGCAAAATTCCATATCATCTATATAGGTCAGATAAAAGTCAATTCCCACCTGCTGCGCTGCCCGATTTGGATGATTCAACAGCAAGATCATACGTTCACACATAATCTGCTCGTGTGTATGACAATCCGGAAAAAACAGCTTATCTCCAAACGCCATTATAAAATAATCATCTGGAATCGTCTCAATCATCATTCCAAACATATGATGCATTTCATTATATGTACATATCTCCCCTCTGGTTGAAGGAGCGCTGATATTATGATGCTCGTCCGAAACATGCCAACGGTAAAAAAGCAGCTGCTCTGGCATTATGTATATCTCATGATTCAATAATATCCGTAGCCACAGTTCATAATCATGAATCTGGCGGTACTTAAAATGAAATCCACCATATTTCTGAAACAACTCTGTCCTCATCATAAAGGAAGGAGTAGGAAGGCTCTCCTTTCCCCAAAACAGTTGTGCAAACCACTGCGTAGCTTTCTTATTTTGCAAATTAAAATCACTGTTTTTGGAATCTTCCCCTTTAACAACATGTGAATTTTCATCAATTGTCTCTATCCAGGAAAAACATACAGCATACTGCGGATTCTGTTCTAAAAAAACAACCTGTTTCTCCAACTTATCCTTTCTCCAGACATCATCGGATCCAATCTGTGCAATATATTTTCCTCTGGCTCTTTCCCTAAGCATATCCAAGGTTTTGAAACTTGTATTAACATCATATTCAAAATAACAAATTCTTTCATCCGAAAATGACTTTATTTTCTCCTGTGTTCCATCTGATGATCCATCATCTGCAATCAAAAACTCAAACTCTGTATAAGACTGTGCAAGAACACTTTCTATAGCTTCCGAAACATATCTTTCATGATTATAAGACGACATAATTACTGAGACCATCGGACTTCGTTTTTTTATTTCACTCATGTACCAAACTCCTGCTAACTATTTTCAATATTAGTACTTTTCATATTCTGCTGCAATTCCAATCTTTATTTTTAATGCCTCTGCCAGCTTCTCATTCTCCCTGCGGCTTCTTACCGCAATCCGGACATACTGCCTTCCGTTCGCAATCTTTCCCGTGAGATCCTTAATCAGAATCTGCTCTTCCAGAAGCTCTGCCGCCAGTTCTTCACTCTTCCTGCCGTTGACCAGCTCGCACATAAAATAATTTGCCGAGGACGGATATACCTTCAATCCCTCGATCTGGCACAGCTTCCGGTAAAACCGTTTTCTCTCTTTCCGCAGTTCCACAAGCGCCTCTTCATAATCTTTCTTATACTTACCAAGAATCTGCATAAAGAATTCTGCCATGGAATTGATATTCCAGATGGACACCGCCTTCTTTATCCGATCCAGCCGCTCCTTATCCTGCGACGCCAGAATCCCGAGGCGCAGTCCCGGCACCCCATAGGATTTTGAAATGCTTTTTACGATGTAGAGTCCGGGATAACGGTTCAGCATCTCATCCGTAAGCAGCGACGCCTCTTTATCCTCCGCGAAATCAAGAAAACTTTCGTCCAGAATCAGCGCAATGCGGCGCTCCTTTGTCCACTCCAACAGCTGCTGCACCTCTTTTTTCCCGAAACAGTGACCAGACGGATTGTCCGGATTGATCAGAACAAGTGTCTGTACCGAATGTTCCGCAAAATAGCCGATCAGATCCTCTGCCGTGTAGGCAAAATCATTCTGCCTTGCGTCATAAACGACGCACTGCTCATTGCACCGGTTCGGATACTCTTCAAAAGTCGGACGGATCACGCCCACCTTTCCCGGAAGCTCCTCCAGCAGCGCCTTAATCAGCTCCGCCGCCCCGTTTCCAAGCACGATGTGTTCTTCCGAAATACCGAATGTTTTTGCCGCCAGAAGACAGTTGACCCGCATCCCCGACGGATACTGCCGCACAAGGATGTCAAAGTTCGACTTTAATTCTTCCATCATGCGCGCCGGCGGAAAATACGGATTTACGAGATAGCAGAAGTCCTTTAAATGAGGGAATCTCCAGTAGCCGCCATACCGCGACGTCAATTTTTTATACCGCTCCCCGGCATCTGCCGCAAACAGTACCTCCGCAATATCGAGATCCTGAATGTCGTCAATCTCATACCACCGCTGTCCTTCCAGGCGCTTTGCCCTCATGGTGTTTTTATCCAGCATCAGAATCAGCTTAATTACCGCTTCATAATACTCGTTATTCCCCATGACCCTGGCGTACGCTTCCAGAAACGGCACATACACATTCCGGGAAAAATCTGCACTCAGCTTGTAGATATTGACCGTCTTGTAATAGCGCTCCTTCTGCGAATACTCCAACAGCTTTCCCGGAATAAAATCGACAATCCGGTCGTCCTCATCCACAACCAGACATGTCCCGTCCATCCAGTTTTCAAACTTGTCCACGAGCGCCAGCGTCTCGCGTGAATCCTCAAGCAGCAGGTCAATCAGCGCTTCCTCAAAAATCAGATCCGATTCCAGCAAAAGGGTATCCTCTTTTACCAGCCAGTCTTTTGCCATGGAGAGCGAGTATATGTTATTGGTTCTGTCATACACCTCATTGATGATGTATTCTACCGGCGTATCAATTCCCAGTCCGTCGACAAACTGCATCAGATTTTCACACTGATAGCCCACGACCATTACAATCCTCGACAGATTCTTCTTATCCAGAATGTATAGTGCTCTCTCTATCAGGCGCACGCCGCCCACTTCCACCATGCATTTTGTATTGTTCTGAGTAAGCTTTCCCAGACGCTTTCCCATTCCTGCCGCTAAAATAATTGCCTGCATACCGTCACCCTTCACGCATTATTCTTTATACAAATAACAATCAAACACAAACCGGTTATTCCAGTACAGTTCGTTATCAGGTTGTACGATCTCACATCTGCCCTCGTGCTCCTCTGCAAATTGCAGGAACATCTCCCTGGTGTAAAATGTTTTGTCCAGCCCCGCATATACTTCATCATAATTCTCGACACACTTCCGGCGGTATGCCATGTGTTCGTCTTTTTTCTCCTGATCGTGCACTTCGGTGACAACAACCATCTTCCCCGCCTTCGCCCACATGCGTTCCAGCACCTTCTGCCCGTAAGCAGCATCATTAAAATACTGAAACACACTGTCTGCCAGAACGACATCGTACCTCGGCTCTGTCGGCACCCTGAGCGCCTCCTCACATCCCACGTCCGCCTCCGGCACCACGCTTTGGGCTATGCGGATGAGGTTTTTGGAGTAATCCAGACCGCCGAGTACCGCCACATGCTTCAACGCGGAAAATAGATACAGATTCACACCGCTTCCACAGCCAATCTCATACAGACTGCCGATCGTTCCCGCACACCCCGTCTCGATCCGCTGCGCCATGCACTCCCACTGTCGGAAAAACGCCTCATAATATCCCTGCACATCCTGTGTATCGAATCCGTCCGCCCGTTTTAATTCCTTAAACATTTCAAATACGGTTGCGCGATTCTCAATCTCCGCAGTCCGCTTCTTCCATATCTTATCCCAGTTGTTCATTGCTCCATGTTCCCCGGCAAACGCCCGGGATGTCTCTGTCATCCCGGGTGCCTATCTGCTTAAAAATGCTCATAAAGAGATAGGAAGGGCATTCGTATCCACAAACTGCCCCTCTTATCTCTTTATCGTGTCTGACTATTTCAAAATCTCAATCACTGATTTTGCATCATCATTATACTGTGCCAGAATACTCTGGGATGCATGCACCAGAATCCGGTTGGTCGAATATAATACCATCTCCATATTCATGTTGGTGTCCCTGATCCCGGACTCCGCACTCTGCGTATTTTGTGATGTGTTGTCCGTATTGCGCACGGCATGTTCCAGACGCTCCTGCTGGCTGCCGAACTCGTCTCTCCAGAGTGCCGCCTGTTCAATCGCGTCCTGAACCATCGTGATGGATTCCGACGCCTTCGCATGCGAAGATACATTCACTTTGTCTGTGCCAAGGCTCTCCTTGCTCGCATTTACAAAATGGATATCTATCGCCTGTCCGTTCAGTGCCCCGGACTGTATGCGGTAATATCCCGGTGCCGCCTGCGGCGTTCCCTCCGCCAACATATACTGCTGATTGAAGTGCGTCGTATAGGCGATGCGGTCCACTTCCTTGTTCAGCTGATCCAACTCATCCTGAATAGCCCTGCGGTCCGAGTCTGTGTTGATGTCATTGGCTGCCTGCGTCGTCAGCTCCACCATACGATCCAGGACATCCTGTGTCTCCTGAAGCGCTGCATCCGCCGTCTGCAGCATACTGATGCCATCCTGTGAATTCCGGGAGGCTTTGTTCAGCCCTTTCACATGATGCCGCATCGTCTCTGATATCTGCAATCCTGCCGCATCATCATTTGCTGTGTTCAGCTTGTACCCTGTCGCAAGCTTTTTGGAAGATTTTTCCATCTTCTTCACGTTATAGCGCAACTGCCTGCTCTCACAGATTGCCGCCATATTATGATTAACCACCATGTTATTCTACCTCTTCCCTGAGATTTTTGATATACTTCTGATATTTATATCGAATCATCCGTGCTGTTTCTTTAGCATAACACTTCCACTACTTTCAACTTTTTATTTCATAAGCTTCTTAACATTTGAAATATAATCCATTGTACTATCAATACTGAATGCCCTTCCCATCATAACCTGTGCCTCATCGGACACTAAGTATCCAAACAATTCCCGGAGCTTTTCAAATGCTTCACAAGCATCCTGCATATGATAACGTGCAATTACCTCCGCAGACGGACATGCCCCTTCCAACTGAGGATATGAATAATACAACCATGTCAATACATAGTATAAAATAAATTTAGCTGGCACTGCCTCCAAAACCCATTCCTGATCAAACCAAAGTATTTCTCCCTCACAATAAAATGCATTTCTAAAACTCATATCCAGAAAACCGATTTTTAATATTGGTCCAAATAATTCCTCGTTCTCTTCTATTCCAAGATCCAGTGTATATAATATGTTATCCTTCCATGAAATTTGTTCAGACGATCGCAATATTTCCCCATACATCAAGTCTATCAATCTATAAATTTCATCGGTGTTCCCTTCTTTTAACGCGTTTAAAATTACGTCTTCCAAAAGCGGTTTTTCAATATAATCACTGACCACCATCCCATTATCAGCCCTATATTCTACTATTTTTATACCCGCTTGTTTCAGAATATTTACATTTTTGAACAGCTGCCTTACATGCGTCTGTGCGCATAACATCGTAAGCGGCTTCTTTTCAACGGTGCTATTCCTCGTAAATCTTGTTGCCATTCGATATTGTTCCTTGCGTTCGCTTGTTAATCTCGCAAACGTTATTTCCCCTAGCTGACTGCTGTCGGAGCACTCCACCAAAAATGAATTTGCAAAAAACTCGAATACTCCGTTTTCTACAATATCCGTATAAAGCTTTTTCTCATTTGCAATTAATGTATTTTTATCAGCCGAGCTATAATCCCTGAAATTTTCAGAATTTATCGTGTCTTTCTTACTTGGCAAAACATCCTGAGAGTAAATAACGGTAGGCAATTTGTAATCAGGATATGGATAATAAAAATAGGTATTATGAAAGCCACTTTCCTTAATCAATGTGTCCAACGCTGTTTTTGAAAATGTCCTTCCCCCTCTCTCAACATCCCTATACTGATTTATCCCTTCAAACGGTATTCCAACATGATCTTCTGGCATTCCGCACCAATATTTTAAACCGTACTGATTCTCTATTGCGACAAGCAATTTCCCATCTGGTTTCAGCAACTGCTTAATCTTAACCAAAAAGTCCATGTACGGATTTGTTGATTCCGTATAAGTTCCCTGGTATTCCAAAACGCCTATCAGTGTAATATAATCAAATTTTTTATCAAATTCAATATCATTCAAGTTTCCAATAATAATCTCAAGATTTTCTTTTTCACGGCACCGGAGAAGCGTTGCTGTTGCACGTTTTCTTGAGAGTTCCACTGCCGTAACATCCTTACATTCATCGCACAATACGCTTGTAATTGCGCCCATACCACAGCCAATTTCCAATACACTGCTATCCGGTTTGAATTTGTACCAATTTAGAATGTTTTTTCGTAGCGGCGACAGATGATAATATATCGGCCAATTAAATTGCTCATAGACAGCGTTGCTGTAGTCTTCTGGTCTATTTTCTGCAATTATCTTAATTATAAAATCTTCTACCTCGCCATCCGAATATAAATCTTCGTTCTTATACCACTGCAGATTAAATTTAGGACATGGATTCATTTTTGCAATTAACTCTTGATACATCCTTCTTTCTCCCTTCATCACAGCATAACTTCCAAACACTTTTCACAAGTATTTTTCACATTTTACTTATAAATGCCTTTACCCGCTTCTGTATACTTTCTCTATTTTCCGCTTCATTCTCTACCCGGTACAGCTCCATCTGCCTCGGGATCATCGCCGCATAGGGAGACTCTCTATAGTCTGCCACCTCCGCTTTTACGGTATCCCGCAGCGTCTCATACATGGAATACGGCACTTCAAATCCGCGCTGCACCGCAAACAGCAGCGTCTCATAGAAATACGTATGCAGAAAATACAGCTTGATCTCCTCATAATACTCCCGGAAAAACGGTGTCTGTTTCATAAAATGCCACACGGCAAGCTGCACATCTGCATGCATCTGCAGCGTTGTCATCTGACGCATATCCCTGCGCATGGTTCCCACCTCATTCTGGCGGTAGCAGTAAAAAGCTTCCGCCATGATTTCAAAGCGGTTTCCGTAGAACAGCAGCGGATACACAAACAGCGGTTCTTCATAAATGACATGCTCGGCATAACGGACGCCCGCCCGCTCGACAAGCGATCTCCGGTACAGCTTGTTCCAACAGCCGTAGGTGATCTTCTCGCTGATAAGGAAACGCTTCCGCTCCTCCTTTGTCTGAATCTGGATGCTCTCATCCGCGGCCGTCCTTCCCGACGCCATTTTTCCAAGTCTTTCCGTATAGTAAACATAATCAAACTGTACGATATCGGCATCGCTCTCCACCGCACGCCGGTATACCTTCTCAAGAAAATCCTTCTCCACAAAATCATCCGCATCGACAAACGCAAGATACTCCCCCGTCGCATAACCGAGCGCCACGTTCCGGGCACCTCCCTGTCGCAGATTTTCTTCCAGATGGATAATCATGATGCTCTCGGGATACGCGCGCTCAAATTCCTCCAGCAACGCCCATGTCGCGCCCTCATCATCCGATGCATCATCCACAAAAATCAGCTCCAGCCCGTCGATTCCGATCGACTGCTGCACCAGCGACAGAAAGCACTGCGGAAGCCATTTCGCCGCATTGTGGCAGGGTACAATTACACTTACTTTTTTCATTCCGCCTCCCGCTCCCTTTTCGCCCGGAAAACATACTGGTACACCTGAAACAACTGTCTGTCCGCAATATGCGGAATCTGATACAGTGCGTTCATCAATTCTTCCGCTTCCGCATCCAGCTCTTCCGTATCATAGGTCGCCATCATCTGTGTGACTTCCATTCCGCACCGTTCAAATACCCTCACAATACTGTCCATTGTGAAAAAACGCAGATGCGTGCGGTCTAAAATTCCTGCGTCCTGGTACTCCAGCTTTCCGCGCAGAAGGTCGCTGATTACATGGCGGTTTAAAATATTGGGAACACTGCACAGAATACTGCCGTCCGCCTTCAGATAGGGCAGTAATTTCTGCAGAATCCGCTCCGGATCATGCAGGTGCTCCAGCACATCCGCCAGTATAATATAGTCAAACGTATCTTTTTCATACGGGATCTGCATGGTCTCAATGTTTCCCTGCCGGATATCCAGATAATTTGCACCGATTTTCGCAATGTCATCCTGGACCTCAATTCCGCTTACCTTCGCGTCCGGCCACTCATACGCAATATGCGCAAGCGTTGCACCGCATCCGCATCCCACTTCCAGCACGCGTATTCTGCTCTCTTTCGGTTCGGAAATCATCGCAATCAGTTCTTTTCTGCTGTAGGTATAATAGGACATATCGAAGCCCCATTTTTCCCGGAACTTCTCACTTGTAACTGAGAACGTCTGCTTCCAGATATCCGAGTTCCTGCCGTTTCCATGACCGTAATGCACGATAAAACTATTGTGGCAGAGGCGCATCTGCCACCCCGCCAGATTCAGCCGGATGCACAGATCTACATCCTCGTTCTGCCCCGGGGAAAACCGTTCATCCAGAAGTCCGACCTCATCCAGCGCCTTCCGTTTCAGCAGCATCGCAAATCCTACCAGCCAGGTCTTTTTCTCCAGCGCATTTTCCATGGGGATATTCATTGCCGTGCCGTATGTTATGTATTCCTCCACACCGGCAAGCTTCGCCTCAATTCTCTGCCCGTTGATCACGCTGTTTGACATGCTTCCCGTGGCGCCGATCCGTTCCTCCTCATATAACCCCATCCTGAGCCAGAAAATAGAATTGGGCAGAACAATCGTATCATTGTTCAGAAGAAGGATATCATTTTCCGGCTCTGCCGCCTTGATTCCCTGATTGCACCCTGCCGGGAAGCCCTTGTTTTCCTGGTTGCTCACGAGTGTAATATCTTTTTGCTCCTGAAGCCATTCCAGCGTGCCGTCTGTAGATGCATTGTCCACCACGACCAGCTCGTAGCTCGACGGATCGCAGGTGTCCCGGATGCTGCCGATACACTGCATATTCATGTCTTTGAGATTATACGTCAATATCACGATCGAAACCTTATGCACGCACCACCGGTCATCCTGCTGTACACGTTCTTTGTGCTGCTGTATGATCCTGCGATCGTCTTCATCGCTGCAATAATAGAGCGCATTTTCATAGCAGAGCCACGCCTGATTGCAATTTTTGCGCTCATAATAATTGCCCAGCAGCAGATACAGTTCATAATTTCTGTAATTATACTGCAGCCCCTGCGCGATACAGGTATAGGCGCCTTCCCAGTCGCCCAGCGCAGAGAAAACCGTTGCTGCCAGCACGGCGAGTTCATCATCCCATTCCCCGTTCATATACTGCCCGAGTTCTCTTCCGGCTTCCCTCCACGCATTCTGCTCAATAAGTTGCTTTAATCCTGCATATCCCATCCCGTTCTATTCTCCTGCTGTTTTCTGATGATCTGCCTCTCCCACACCATCCGCAAACTATTTTGTCAGCCGCTTCACCGTTTCAATGACCGTATCCTGCTGCTCGTCGGTAAGCCCCGGATAAACCGGAAGGCTGATGATGTGCGAGTAGACTTCCTCCGCCACTGGACAATGCACTTCTTTGAAACCGTGCTCTTGGTAGTACGGATGATAGTACACCGGAATATAATGGACATTCACTGCGATGCCGTTCTCCCGAAGCTGCTCAAACACGGTCTTTCTGTCGTGGTTCTTTACCTGTATGATATAGAGATGCCATCCGCTGTTCGTCTCCGGCAGCTGATACGGCGTCACAATATTCGCGCAGTCCGCAAACGCCTCATCGTAGCGCTTTGTGATCTCCCTTCTGCGCGCAAGGAAGCGGTCCAGCTTCCGCATCTGACTGCAGCCGAGCGCACACTGGATATCCGTCATGCGGTAATTATAGCCGAGATCGAGCTGCTGATAGAACCACGGTCCCTCATTTCTCGTCATCAGGTCTGGATCTCTGGTAATTCCGTGGCTGCGGAACAGCACTAATTTCCGGTACAATTCCTCACTGTCCGTCACAATCATACCGCCCTCGCCTGTCGTGATCGGCTTCACCGGATGAAAGCTGAATGTCGTCATATCCGACATGGAGCCGATGCGCCGTCCCTTATATTCCGAGCCGAGCGCATGCGCCGCATCCTCGATCACGATCAAATGATGCTCCTTTGCGATCGCATGAATGGCATCCATATCGCAGGGCTGTCCTGCCAAATGCACCGGAATAATCGCTTTGGTCTTATCCGTGATCTTGCGCCGGATGTCCTCCGGATCAATGTTGTACGTCTGCGGATCGATGTCTGCAAAAACCGGCGTTCCGCCGCAGTACAGCACACAGTTGGCGGATGCCGCAAACGTGACCGGCGTGGTGATTACCTCATCCCCCGATCCGATTCCCGCCGCATGGCATGCCGCATGCAGTGCCGCAGTATCGTTTGAAATGGCGACCGCATATTTCGCGCCCACATACTCTGCCACTGCCCGCTCGAACTCTGCCACCTTCGGTCCTGTCGTCAGGAAATCCGATTTCAGCACCTTTACTACTTCCTCAATATCATCTTCCTCTATCGTCTGTCTTCCGTATGGTATCATCACTGTTCCTCCTTGCTGTACTTTTCCAGTTCCATCTTTGCCCTCTTACTGTAGGAATACGGAATGCCCCTGTTTTCCTTCTGCATCCGCCTGTGAAAGGATCTAAGCCGCTCTGCGCTCTTTTGATCCGGCATATGCCATGTCTCCAGCTGTCCGAGAACCTTCTCCTTATCCAGCACGCCATGTAAGATCAGGATGAGAATGGCGTCTACTGATATGTTACCGCTTTCTACCGCGTGAATCAATTCCTGATAATCCTGTGCCGGTCTGTCAAACTCCATGCGATGCAGCAAAAAGCGTACCGAGAGATAGGTCCGGCATATCGCTTCACAGCTGCCCGCCTGTGCCAGAAACGACGATCTTTTGCTTACCCTGCGATCCGTCTGCTCAATCTCACAGATAATCGCAAGCATCTCCAGCTCGGAGCTCTTCATCTGGCTCTGATGATAGATCCCGATGGCCTGACTGGCCTCGTCCCATTGCCCCTGGTCTATCATCCTGCGGATCGCCGCTGCCAGCTGACTGCTCAGCTGATCCCACTCTCCGCTCGAGAACAGCTCCTCCCCCTCCGGAACGTTGAAAAATTCCGGATACTCTTCCATACAGATTTTCCGGTTCCTGTCATAATTGGTGAGCTTTGCGAATCCGCAGTCGTGCACCACCCAGGGTTCTTCCTGATAAGGCACCACAATCTCATAGCCTGCCCTGCGGAATTCAAACGCCTGCGACACATCATAGAAATCAAAATCCGAAAACAGATCCTCTCTCCACGGCAGATCATACTGCGTCATCATCAGCAGTCCGTCCACCGCATCGACGGTCTGATCCTTAGTCTGGTTCGGCCCGCACAGCAGGACATAGGAAAGATCCGGCTCCCTGCAGTCCACTTTTCCCACATTCCAGGAAGAATAGACGACGCCGTTCTCCGGAATGCCGATTCCTCCAACCATCCCGATCATCCCCGTCTTCGGGTGCTCCTTAAAAATACGCAGTGTCTTCTCCAGGAAACGGCTGTCACGGATAAAAACATCCTGATGCATATAGACTTTATATTTTGCATCGCTGCTTCGCATCCCCAGATTGTACGCCGCGCACATGGAATCCGCCTCCCAGATGCCGATCACATCTATGTCATATCCCGCCGAAACTTCCAGATGCTCTATGTAATACTTACACTCTTCAAAATACAGCTCATTATTCACGCATATAATGAATGCGATTGTGTCTTTTCTGTCCTCTACCGGCATGATTTCCTACCTCATACATCTCTTTTATACTGCTGCAAAAATGCCGCAATCCGCTCTGCGCCTTTTCCGTCCACCAGACTTCTCATCCGTGCAAAGCTCTGCGCCCTCTTCCCGGCGTCTTTCGTATAGCAGACCAGATTTTCGCAGATTGCATGCGGCGCATCATCCTTTTCTCTCACATCCCCCGCATAAATTAGCAGGTTGTGTTCTGCCATCTCCTCCGCAAATTCCAGCTGATTGTCCGCAAACGCAAAACAGACCGTCGGAATCCCGCAGGCGCACAGTTCCAGAAGCGTTGTACCGCCCGCCGAGACCGCCGCCTCGCACTGCTGCATGTAGCGCCACATATCGGGAATATTCTTGTGAAGTATGATCTTCGGGTTCTCTGCCGCCAGTTCACGCAGCATGTTCTCATTCCAGTTCATACTGCCGACAATCACATGCCACAGATAATCCTGCAATTCCTGCATCCGTGTGCCGTACGCAAGAATTCTGCCCGCCATATTGTAAGGATCGGTTCCGCCCGTCGAGAGCAGAATACTCTTCTCCCGCGGCTTATCAAAGGAAAGATGCGAAAACTCCTCCCGGAGCGGCGCATACAAAAGCCCGGTAAGGTACTGCACGCCGTCCTTTTCATGCAGCCCCTCCGGCATCTTCTGTCTCTCCCTGCACGGTATATATTGAAGCAGCGCCGACACCTCGTAGTGTTCCCTTCTGAAATCGTCAACATAGAATACCGGCACCATCCGGTTTAATTCCGCCAGATAGCGCACCGTCGCACAGTAGGAATCCACAACCAGCCAGTCCACCGGCTGTGCCTGCAACCGCTGCTTCATGACCGGAAGTTCGTCCTCCAGCGCATCCCAGCGCGTCTCTAGAATCCGATAGGGAAATCCCGCCTTTGCGATCCGCTCCGTCTCTTTTTCCTCTGCCAGCCAAAACTCACACGTCAGCCCGCGCTTCCTGCACGCCGACGCGATCGAAAGCGTGCGCATCAGATGTCCGGTTGCCACCTGCTCGTTCGCATCCACCCGAAATACAATCATCGTCTACTCCACCTCACCCGGAAGAATCGGCTCTCCGAAGCGGTACGCCTTTTTCGCCTTGCGCCCCAGCAGCGTGCGGTAATACTTCGGCTTGATACCGATGGCAGGCCGGATGCTGCGCACATTCTCCTCGGTGAAAGCCGCCCCCTCCGCAATCGGTTTTACCGCAACCAGCGATCTGCGGTATTTTAAACTGCTCTTCTCATGTTCGGTCAGTTCATAGGTTGCCTTTCCCTTAATCACACAGGCATTCCGCACATCCTGCACCATCTGCGCAAATTCGCCGATCTCCATGGAAAATGCTGCATCCGGGTTGTCAATCGTCCGATCCAGGCAGACATGCTTTTCGATGACCTGCGCTCCAAGAGACACTGCCACAACATCCGCGAGCGATCCCATTGAGTGATCCGACAGTCCCACCGGCACGCCGAACCGCTCCTTCATATCCGCGATCGTTGCCACATTCATATCCTCATACTGCGCCGGATACTGGCTGCAGCATTTCAGAAGCACCACTTGCTCGTTTCCCTGTCTCCGGCACGCCTCAAGGGCCTCTTTGATCTCTTCCTCCGATGCCATTCCGCAGGACATAATCATCGGCTTTCCCTTGCTCGCCGTGTACTCGATCAATGGAATATCCACCAGCTCAAAGGACGCGATTTTGTAGAATTCCATATCCAGCTCCTCCAGGAAATCGACCGCCGTCCGGTCAAACGGCGTAGACAAAAAATCCACACCGGCCTCCCTGCACTTATCCCGCAGCGCCTGCTGCCATTCCCACGGGGTATAGGCCGCCTGATAGAGCTGATAATAATTATAGCCGTCCCACAGGCCGCCTTTGATCTGATACGGTTCCTCCCTGCAGTCGATCGTGAGCGTATCCGCCGTGTAGGTCTGTATCTTCACACAATCCGCGCCGGCTTTTGCCGCCTCCTCAATGATTTTGAATGCGTTCTCAATTTTTCCCGCATGGTTTGCGGACATCTCTGCAATCACATAGACCCCGCTGTTCATTTTCTCATATAATTTCATCTGTGACAGCCGCCTCCCTTTTCTTTTCCACGTTCCAAACCGTTTTACAACACGAATCCCTATTCTGCGCGCTTCGCCTTCGCCTGTACCTGAAATTGGTACGCGAAAAACAGGTTCTCATCGGTAATCTCCGACAATTCCATCAGCCTGCCTGCAAATTCCCGGTCCTCGGTGGTGACGCCGTTTGAGGTCATCCGGATCTCCTCCGCGTCCAGTTCCGTCCGCAGTAACATGCTAAGGATCTCTTTGTAGGTGAAAAAATGGATATGGGTTCTGTCGAGCAGTCCCCTGTCCTCATAGGTAAAATTGCCGTTGATCAGCCCCCGCACAACCGAGACATGCATCAGATTGGGAATGGACGCCAAAATACTTCCGTCCTCTTTTAGAAAGCCTTTGCAATATGTCAGGGTTCCTTCCGGATCTCTCAGATGTTCCAGGACATCCCCGAATACAATGTAATCAAACATCACTCCGCCAAAATCCATCTGCCGTTCTTCAATGTTTCCCACGGTCACTTTTGCAATACAGTCCGCAATCTCCGCCGCTGAAGGGTTGATTTCCACACCGTAGAGCTCTGCATTGGGATAACGGTTCTTTACCCAGAGCAGATTAGCCCCGCAGTCACATCCGATCTCAAGAACACGGATGGGGGCATCTTCCGGATCTGTGATATAGGAAAGCAGGCCGGCGTTCGGAACGGCATTAAAGTAGTTCATGTCCCATTTTTCCTTCAGAATCTGCCGGTCAGACAACGCCCACTCCTCGTCTTCGTCCGCGGTTCTTTTTTCCGCAATCTGATAGAAGAACGCACCGCCGCACTCAAACTGCCTGTACTGAAGCTTGATCCCTCTGACGCAGTAATCCCACATCACATTCTCCGCCAGGGCAATCTTCTCATCAAATGTTCCCACTTTTTCCAGCATTGCATACTTTAGCAGTACACAGCCTGCGGTCAGTTCCAGCTTCTGCAGATTCATCCCCGCCGCAATCTGCCCTGCCTGTATCCGCGAGATTGCCTCTGTGTAGCTTGGCGCGGTCTCTGAACCTTTCTGAATCACCTTCGGCATAACCGCACCGATTGTGCTGTCGGAGTACAGTAATTTCTGCATTTCCTCTATGGACTCCGGCAGTATCATATAGCAGGGATCAAGCAGCAAAATGTCCTCATCCGTGACAAATTCTGTTTTCGCATAGTTAAGAATGGTGCTGTAATTCTCTCTTCCCTCATCGCAGACAAGATAATTTATGCCGGGTCTCTCTTCCAGCCACTGACGCAGCCCGTCCTGCGAAGCATTGTCCACAATAATGAGATCTCTCTCCTCTATTCCCGCAAGCAGGCGGAGCGCCTCTATCTCCATCTGCACTAATTTCAACTGATTATGCGCGACAATGATTACTTTCATATTTTCTCCTTTATTTACCGTCTGCATTCTGTCCGATTGCCCTGCGGTAAGAAAAACCGTAGTCTTCTCTCTGCTCTTCATAGCCAAGTTTCTGAAAAACTTTCTGTGATGCTATATTATCATTCTTTACTTCCGCAAGCAATTCTCTGCAAAATCCTTTTTCCGAAAGCTGCTTCTCCGCGGCTGCGAGCATCCATGACGCATAGCCCTTTCCCCGCGCCCGCTCTGCAATGGCATAGGATATTTCTGCGCTTTCGCCCCGCTCATCCCGGTCCGCCCGCACCTGTCCCACCGGTGCACCGGCATCTTCCAGAATATAAATCCTGCAGTTCTCATTCTTCCGCTTCTGTTCATACCATTTCTGATGCTGCTCATAGGGAATCTCTTCCGTATGGAAAGAACTTGCCCGGACGAGCGGATCATTTCTTAGCTCGTACAAAAAACGGCAGTCCTGGTGATCCGCCGGTCTTAAATGCATTTTCTCCAAATCTCTCGCCGTCATCTCTCTACTCTGCTCCCAACATTCCGGTTAATGCCTGTTCAAATGTAAAATCGCGCTGTACCTTTGCAAGTCCGTTGGCGGCAATCTGCCGTCTCTCGGTGTCATGGCTCAGGTAATATTGTGCTTTTGCATACATATCCTCGATATCCTCGTAGATCACGCACTCCGCGCCGTTCACAAAATGTTCCGCGATTTCTTCCCTGTAATTCGTAAGTACAAAACCGCCGCAGCCCATAACATCCAGCACACGCAGCGGAATTCCGGTCTGTATGACCCGAAGCGCAATATTCAGGTTGATCTTTGCGTCATGAAAAATATGCGGCATCTGCTTATAGTAATCCGCATATCCGTAATAGTGAACCTCTGTCAGACGCTCGTCCTTCTCATTGGACCACAA
>ERZ773192.793-NODE-793-length-36778-cov-11.803502_pt1 | contig 36778 bp, 61 predicted proteins | sample MGYA00581010_ERZ773192 | MGnify/ENA primary metagenome ERZ773192 (study PRJEB29015, sample SAMEA2737741) | human gut metagenome | biome: human gut; feature: human-associated habitat; material: faeces | place: China | collected 2012 ...
CAGCCCGCCTGTGCCTTTGATATGATTTGCACATATATCTCGCTATGGGAACGCGCCTTACTTAGACCACAAAGGCGTATGCTTATTTGCTTATATCTTCAAGAGCCTGCTGCTGTTGCCTCACGGCTCAAAGGTATCAAACCAATCGTCGATATAGTTTTTCCACTGAGCAACGACCTGCTGTCTGTCTGCGTCGCTGTGCAGGCGCTCAAGGCAAGTGTCCTTGTCAGTATCAATGAATATAGGCTCAGCCCCTAAGACGCTTATGCGGCGCTCTCTGTCCGCCTTGTTCGCTCCGCCCTCTATGACATAGGCACGCTCCCAGCGTCCGGCTCTCGTCTTAACCATATCAAAAATGCAGTCGCGTACCATAAACGCGTTTGTTTTGAGCGCGTTCGGCTTTTCATATTTTGAATGCGTCAGGCACTGCCACACACTATCCATGTCGAATATTAAATCGCTGTTGCCTTTGACGCTATTTACAAAGGTTGTTTTGCCGGAGCACGGCGCACCGTACACATAATAAACCTTGCGGCTCATAGTGTAGCCGAAACGCTTGTGTATCTCGTTATGCGTGCGGTGCGATACGATCTGAATATTAGCAGGATTGAGGCTGACCTCAAAATCGTTGACATTTTCCATAGTCAACGGCTTGATATGGTGCAGCACTATGTCATAGGCTTTAAGGATCGGCTTATGCGTTACCTCGTCGTAAATCAAGCCGTCGGCTTTGTTAGTTCGTTCAATAATTAAGTTAGCGCGGAAATTCCGCCATAAATCGGATCTGTAAAACTCCGCTAAAGAATTAAACATCTGCGCCCGTTGCGTCCGCGTCTGTTGCGCTTGCCTGCCATAAGGTTAAGCCTTTTGCGGTTGCTTTCTGTTTATATTCTTCTGAAATAGCGTCAAAAACATTTTGAGCGAATCTCAGCTCTGCGCCGCCTGTGCTTGTCATATCAGCATAAGCGTCAATAATGCCCTCTACGCTCGCCTGTGTTAATTCAGTAGATTGACATAAATTGAATAACGGAGCGGTTGACCCCTGACCGATCGTAACGTTTTTAATCGCAGTGCATGAGCGAAAAGATGTATTTTCTATTTCAGTAATCACGCCAAGCGTAACATTAGTCAAAGAATAACACTTTACGAAACAATTACTTGAAACTATCTTGCAAGCTGGCGTAAATACTGTTTCGAGTTTAGAACAACCTAAAAACATAGAAGAAACAGTGAAACTCTGAAGCGTGTTGCTTTTAAATATGCGCTCATGCAAATTCGGAAGAAAGCAAGCATTGAAAGTAGTATCAGTAACCCAATCGGGCAGAATCAAATCGTATGTTTCCGTTATTTCTGCGTCATCTATATCGAGAGATAACCACTTTTTCATTGTTGCGCCGAAATCGGCGTTTTCGGTAGTTTCCCCGTCAAGAATGCCGTTTACCTGAGCGCCGAAAAGAACGTCTTTTCCGTTAATGTATGCCATTTTTTAACCTCCTAATTAGCCTAAAGCCCTAAAAGGATATGTTGTATATGGAATTAGAGCAACATATATGTTTTTTTCAGTATTGTTCTTAATCGTTGCCGTAGTTGGTTCTATCTTATTCGGCGATAACGTTATTGATATAGCGTCCTGATTTCCATTGCCGCCTAAAACATAAACACCCTCTGGATCTGTTAAGATTGCGCCCACAATAGTCTTATATCCTAACTGTGAGAAATCACCGTCAGCGTAATATATAACTCTATAATCAGTGAGTTCAGCAAGATCAAAATCCTGTGATGCATCTTTACCATATAGAGTAGCGCCACACCAGTCTTCTGTCATAAACAAAAGTAACTGACTTGCAAAATTCAAAATCGGCTCACTTGCTACAGATTTCTGCTGCAAATCAGCAAGAGCATTTTCAATGTCCTGCTGCGCGGTTGAATCGGTAATGATATAAAAGCAATTATTTGCTTTTGTTTCAATGGCGTTAAACTCTGCCTGAGTTCCAACCCAAAATGTAAGCGGAACGCCCTTGTTCTGCTCTTTAATCCTTGTTATAAACGGATTTTCTGCGTCAACCCCCGCAAGCTCGCCCTGCGCTATTGAGTTTGCTATAAGTTCATAGATCTGTTCTTTAGTCATTGATTCAAAGGCGCAATCGTCGCCGTTGAATACGTTGTACACAACATTCGTTGCCACTTAAAAGCCTCCCTTTATTTTTTAATCGTCAGCTTCTGACCCACATAAATAACATTTGCGTTTTTTATGTTATTGTCTGAGGCAATCTTACTGACGGTTGTGCCGTACTTCTTAGCAATCGCGGTCAATGTATCGCCGCGCTTGACTGTATATGTGGTGGTACTTGAACTTGAAGTATTGCCGAGCTGTTTATTCACTTCCGCCTGCACGGTTTCATAGTCATAGCCTGCTGCCTCAAGTTTTTTCTTTCGGTCTGAGCCGTTACCCCACTTACCTGCGATAACCTCTTTTGCAATCTCGCTTGTTGATTTCTTTGAGGTTGTGCTTGAACTCGAAGTATTGCCGAGCTGTTTATTGACTTCTGCCTGCACGGTTTCGTAATCATAGCCTGCTGCTTCAAGTTTCTTTTTGCGTTCGTCGCCGTTTCCCCATTTACCCTCGATTACTTCTTTTGCAATCTCGCTTGTTGTTTTTGAGGTTGTGCCGGAGCTGGATAAGCCGGAGGAACTGTTACCTTTTACAGCTGAAAACAAATCGCGATACATATAATTCGTGTCAACGTTTCCGCTGATACCGTCTACCTTGCCCGTGCTGGAATTTTGCCACATATCAAATTCACCCTTGTATTTATCAGTGCCGCTTGTGTAGTGTGCAATCCAGCTTGTATAAGTTTTTTCGATTCCGTTCTCAATGTAATTATCGAAAAAGTCCTTATTTGCATAAACGCCTGCCCAATAGCCTGCTGCTTCGATTTTCTCATTGAACGCCTTAATAATAGCAGTCAGCTTTGTTTTTCCAAGCTTGCTAAGATAAATACCGCTTTTCGGCGTATCTTCAATATCAATATACACGGGTAAATCAATGTTTTTGCCTTTAAGTTGCTTGATCGTCCAATCTGCGCCTGATTCAACAGCGGATTCACTTTTGCAATAATTGTAGACATAAACGCCGATCTTAACGCCTGCTGCTTTCGCATTCTTATAATTTTCATTCCATCGCTCGTCAAGAGTATGATTGTTGTTGTTACCGATCCACCCAAGACGGATTATTGCAAAGTCAACTTTTTTTGCAACTTTCGCCCAATCGATTGATCCCTGATGTTTAGAAACATCAATTCCAAAGTAAGACATAAAATCACTCCTTAAAATTTAAATCAAAATTGTTTGCCTCGGCGATTGCCTTACGCAAATCAATTTCCTGCTGTTTTAAATCGCTTGTTATAACGTCCTTGTCGCGCCAAGTCTTATCGTAGTTTCGTAACAATAACTGCGCCGCGGTAGTGTCAGGCGGGCAATATCGCTTGAATATTTCTATATTCTTTATTTCCCCGTCTTTTTGCGTGCCTCGGCGTTCCTCATATTCAAAGCCGATCGCTCGCTTGAAAAGGGCAGCCTTGATAGTCAAAACAACGTTCTGTCTTCCCGTGCGTAAAGCCTCCGATAACTCGGGATATTTCTTTTTGTACTCATAGAAAGTGCTTTGTGCTATTCCTAAAGCGGAGCATATTTCCTCATCAGTTGCGCCGGACTTGCTCCACTCGGTTATTTTTGAAAGCATAGGCTTGACATACTCGGCATATTTACTTTTCCGCGCCATAATTCACCGCCCGAAAATAAAAAAGGGGCAGTAAACGAATTATTAAATTGAAATAATCCTTTTCTGCCCTCTTTTTGGTAAAATCTGTTTTATTCGTTTTTTATGATATTGCAATTTTGCGCCAATGTCAATATGTTTTTATGAAAAAGTTTCATAGTGGCGCAAATTTATTTCAACTGAGTTGCCTTATCCCCCGTCATAGATTCCCACCGCTTAACGATAACACTTGCATATCTTTCATCGTATTCACAGATAAAGCATTGACGGTTAAGGCTTTCGCAAGCAAGCAGAGTAGTACCGCTGCCCCCGAATATATCAAGCACTTTTTGCCCGCGCTTTGAGCTGTTCTTTATAAGCGTTTCAATCAGCGGAATAGGTTTCATCGTCGGATGCAGGTCATTTCTCAAAGGCTTATCAAATTTTAATATATCCGTAGGATCTAAAATATCCCTGATAATCTGCCGTAATTCTTCCGCAGACATTATATCAAGTTCCGCACTCCGATCAATAACGGTTTTCTGTTTGCGGTTTTTAATAAAATAATGTCCTGCTCCGTCTTTCCAGCCATATAAGCAAGGCTCGTGCATCCATTGATAATCTTGCCGTCCTATCGTCGCAACATTTTTAACCCATATTAAGGTCTGTTTTATATTCCAACCTATATCACGGCAGGCGCGCCGAAAGTTCAATCCCTCAATTTCGCCGTACCAAATATAAAAGCCTGCTCCTGCTTTCATAACATTATCAGCAGAGGTAAGCGCAGATTTGAGGAAATTATAAAATTCCTTGCTTTCCATATTGTCGTTTATAATCGTCAATTTATCATCAGTGCCGCCCTCAATGTTCACATTATACGGCGGATCGGTAACAAGTAGGTCGGCATACTCACCGTTCATCAACTCCGCTATCGTTTCAGCATTAGTGCTGTCACCACAAATTAAGCGGTGATCACCTAACTGCCACACGCTGCCGAATTTAACAAGGTTGCTCTCTTCATCGCTGTCCTCGTCTATATCGTCAAGATAATCCTCGCCTGCATTGTCGGAATCAAACAGGCTCGGGAGAGTATCAAAGCCGAACAGATCCATATCATACGCCTGCAGGTCTTGTAATTCACTTTCAAGCAGTTCAAAATCCCACTCCGCCAGCTCTGCAGTTTTGTTATCAGCCAAGCGGAACGCCTTAACCTGCTCCGGCGTTAGATCATCAGCAACAACGCACGGCACTTTTTCAAGCCCTAATTTGCGCGCCGCCTTTAGTCTTGTATGTCCGGCAACAATAACGCCGTTACTATCAATAACAAGCGGCACCTTAAAGCCGAATTGCTTAATACTCTCCGCCACTGCGTCGATTGCCTTTTCGTTGTGGCGAGGATTGTTTCCGTATTCGGTCAAATCCGAAATCAATAGCTCTTTAATTTCCAAGGAAAACGCCCCTTTGTATGTTTTCATTACATTCTATCAAAAAGGATAACAAAGTGACACAAAAAAAACGGCGCATAAAGCACCGTTTAATCAAGACTTATTAGGTTAATCCATTTGGTAATATACGCTCGCGTCATATCCCACACTTTCCATAAAGTCTCTCATTTTTTCTGCCTGCGCAGTTCTTCTGTTTCCTTGCGCAAAAACAGGTGTAGAAATAATAAATGATTTCCAAAATTCAGAGTACCAAGCTCTCAGCCCCGCCTTTTTAACAGCGTCAAATACCTTTGCGTGCTGCTTTCTCGGCAATGAAAGCATTAAACTATCAAAATTACAAGTACCGCCGTCGTCTGTTATTGCTGCAACGGCTATCGCCTCTTTTTTTGCTGTTTCAAGATCCTTTGTAAGTTGTTCATAAAACTTCATTTTAATTTCCTTTCTTAATCTTTTTTTGATAAAAGCACAGCTGGGATTTTTGCTAATTCGCCTGTCGTTATGTCAATGTACGAATCGTTTATAATCACAGAATCAATAACTTTAAATCCAAATCTCTTAAACTCTACAAGATTTGCAAGCAATAAAGAAGAACAGCAACTAATCGTGAATTTATTACAATCAATAGCCTCAAGCTGTGGAATAAGATCCTCGATATCCTGTGTCCAGATCATATCACTAAAATTTATGTATTCATTGTTTGTTCTCTTCTGATCTTCTAAAGCCATTTTCAAAATCATACTTAACTGCATATTAATAATTCCTTTCTTATTTAGGTGTCGTTCCCCTTGTTGTGCTTGTATAGTACCATATATTGAAAACGCTTTCAATACGCTTTATGCACAAACTTTCAGGCTTGTTTATGTGTATTTTTATCAATAAAAAAAGAGGGCAAACAGCCCCCTTTTAATAAATGACCCCTGCAAAATCGCGAGTAGTAAATTCAGCAAGGACTTTATCATCAGCATCTTTAATAACTGCAAGCGGTATTGTAGTAAGTCCTACGCCATAAGATCTCATTGATTTTTGTACATATGTAACAGAGTAGCCGTTTTTCATTTCTATTTCATTTCCGTTTGATAAGAGTATTTTCATTTACTAACCTCCTACATAAGTATTTTATAATGTTTCACGTGAAACATTTATGTTACACAAGTTTCATATCGGCGCACTTAAAGCGTGAAATTATCATCACGCACCTGAAAAGCGTCGCCGTGCTCGATGATATCAGGGAAGTTGCTTTTTGCAATCTGCATAGCATATTTGTCAATTTCAAATGCGTGATACTCGACATTTGTAAATCCCATTTTATCAAGGCAATAGCGTCCCGTGCCGATCCCGTCATACATAGACAAAACAATAATCTTTTCGTCACGCGGAATATTTTTCAGCGCACCGTTAAGAATATGAATTATAACCTCAGCCGTCCAGCCGTTGCCCAGCCCTTTATATGCCTGCGTTTTTGAAATAGCACGGCAATAATCGTCGGGCAAAGTCTGCAATCGGCAACATTCTGTAACCGTCAGTTTGCGGATTATGTAAAAGCCGTCTTGTAACTTGATCGGATATTCCTTTCCTTTAATATTGATTTTACCGTCCTTAACAACATATATCGGCTTGTCTGTTGGAACAAAACAAGTAGTCGCGCAACTGCTTGTAACCATACTTCCAGTGCTCAAGGTCGGCGACTTGTCTTTAATTTCAGCAAGATTATAAGCGTTGAACTGCTCAGGAATGTATCCGTATTTTTCAACGAGTTTCGGCAATGCCTTTTGTATCGTTTCCGCGTCACCTACATTTTCAAAAATCGGGCAGGCATATAGCCCTGTTTTTCCGCCCTGTCCGCCCCCGCCTGCGTTAATAGTAACGCTTTTTCCGTCACAACTATAAACGCGGTGCGCTTGCGCCGTGCTGCCTATATCGCCTATCCTTACAGGCTCGGCGACAATCATTCTTTTTCCTGATTGTCTATGAAGCGGTGTCGTTCCGTTAGACGCTTTATAATAATTACTGTCTAAACAATATGATTTCTCTCTCCAGCTTACACCGCTTTCTAAAATATCACGAAGAAGTATTCCTCTATCTGCAGGCTGTTCAACCTCTCCGCAATTATGTACATAAAAGCGTTGACGGTTTTGCGCCGATACCAAAGCGGAATTAATTTCAATATATCTTGCCCCGCTGTCAGGCATAAAGAGCGTACCGTCCCATACATTAAGACATTTTTTGATTTCGTCTTTGATCGCCTTGGCCGCGCTTTTGTTGTTTTCGTATAGAAAAAAATCCGGCTTAAACTTTTCCTTTGCGATCAGGTAATTTTCAAACAGCTTCCAGCCTAAACCGCTTGGCTCGGTTTCTCTGTTTTTCTTTTGAGCAATGCTCCAATAGGTGCAAGGACTGCCCCCGATTAACAGTTTAATCATGTTGCTTTATCCTTTCGTTTGTTTCTTTTACGGTTACTGATAAATAGCCTGCTGCTTCTGTGTAATATTTCTGACAGCAAACAGATACAACTTGCTTGTCGTCGTTGTACGCAATGCCATTCAGAGCGTCAAGCACTGCCTTGATTATGTTATCGCAATCAGGCTTTACGGTCGGTCTGATTTCATTATCTAAAATATCTTGCCGTTTCTTTTTACTCGTCGATTTTGGAATTTCATAAAAGGCAGATATATCAACCGAAATAAGGCAATCGCCTAAGTGACGACCGCCTGCTGCCTTATAACTCCACGCAATTAAATCCTCGTAGTCTTTCGTTTGCTGGGGCGTTATGCTCTGCATTCTACCCATACGCGAATTATAAAAAGTACGCGCCCTTAATTTTCCCTGCGGTTTTCCGTCAACAATAAAAGTAATCATTTTAAATTCCTCTTACAATGCGTTTGCTCTGAAAATCAAAAATATTAAAATCAGCGTCAGCGTCAATATAATTGCAAAGCGCAACGCCTGCCTGATGAATTCGTTATTCATAAGTTACCCCCTTAATGTTTCACGTGAAACATTTTGTAATTCTTTGTTAAACAAAATACACAAAACGACGCATTAAGCGCCGTTTTTGTCCTGCAATAGATATGCGTTGCACTCTCCGATAAGTTCAGGGAGTTTCAGTTCGTTTGAAAAGCTATTTCTTAACTGCGCTGTTGCTGTATTTATCTGCTGTACGAGTTTTAATGTTTTTTCGTCAAGAGGAGTACCAATACCGTTGAACATCCCCTCAGAATGATATTGATTGTGTTCTGCCAACATCTGCGCTGATTCGTAATACATTCCAAGCATTGTTTTTCTGACCTCGCTTATAGCAGGAGGAAAAGGACTTGAACTGATTAACTTGTTAACTGCTATCAGCACCACATTCGCAGGAAATTTCGCAAATTGAGTCGTCCATATCATAACAACGCCGTTTGCCTCGTCTTTGCTCATTCCCTTATAGCTGTTTGGATATGCCGCCTTTAAGATCGATAATATCTTGATTGCCTCGTCGCGTGTCATTATTATGCCCCTTTCAACATTTCACTTTTAATAACGCTCATAAACAGTGCGTCGCACAGTTCCTCGTTTGTTTCAGCTCCGTGCGATCGCTTGAAGTGTGCCAGCTCCGCAAGAGTGTTAATTCCGAGCCGTTCCGTCATTGCCAACAGTTCGCGAAATTTTTTCTTAGTCATTAAATTAGCCCCTCGTCTTTTGCCATATCAAGAAATACATTTCCGCCACTGTTGCCCCTGCTTTGGTGCGCTGCCTGCTGCTGTCCGTTATTAATCGGATAGAAAGCCTGCCAGCCTCGGCATATAACCTCTTTCAAGTAATCATCAACATACATTCCGCTTTCTGCCGCGCAGTCGTTTAACTTTTCAAGGTTTAACTCAATGCTTCGGTCGGTCATAGCGGCTCTTTTTGCTTTTCTTACTTTCAGCCAATCTTGAAGTAGGCTTTTAATTGTTTCGGTGCGGTCATTACCAAAAATCACAGCATAATCTTTAATATAATTATCAATAATCAGGTCAAACGAATTGTGATTTGCCTTACTTTCTTTCTTATTCTTTTTATCATTTTTTATTTTATTATTAAGTAATTGATTATCAGTATTTAATTGTCCTTGATTTTCTACCCCTTGAAATTCAAGCCCTTGATTTTCTACCCCTTGTTTTTTTATGCCTTGTTTTTCCACCTCTTGCCTGCTGCTTTCAACAATTTCAACATTGTTTTTAACATTTTGCGGTTTTTCATAAATGTGATATGTATATTCAATGCGCCCGCTGTCGGTTTCGTTCGGCATTCGTTTTTCAATATACAGATATCCAAAACGCTTTAATTCTTTTAGTGCGGCAACAATGGCGCTTTCCTTTTCAACGCATATCGCCACCAAGCCCGCCACCGAGTAATCCCAGTTATCAGGCAGTGAAAGCATAAGGGATAACAGTCCCTTTGCTTTGAGCGTCATTTCCTTTTCGCGGAAATGATAATTGCTCATAACGGTATAGTCTTTCGTCTTATGAACTCTTACAACAGCCATTTATAACCCCTCCTATCTTAATTCGATACTATTTTTTGTTCGTATCGCCTCAGCCTTGTTATGGTTGTAATCCTTGATTGCAGAGCCATAATTATTTGCCGTGGCAAGTATTTTATTTGCAAGAGATTTCATCTCTCGAGCGGTCATATAATAGCCGTCGCTTTTCATAATGAAAGCACGCGTGTCGTCTTGCAAAAGCGTTAAATTATCGCTCATTGTTATAATGTTTTGACTATCCATAAAAAAGCAACTCCTTGTAATAAAAATCCCTTGAAAGGTTGCGGAACGGCGCAAACCTCACAAGGGATAAGCTGATAGTGTGTATTAAATTTTCACCGCCCGAAAGGAAATCGAAAAAGCGGTAAATGCAAATAGTGTCCGTTCACACTATCAGCAATTCATATATTAATACTTCCAAATGGAAAAAGCAAGCATTTTGACGCACTTTATAATTTATGTTCACGATTCGGCGCATTTCAAGCCTGCTGCTTCGTTTAATTCTTGTTCAGCGTCAGCAAGTTTATTTTTCAATTTGTCAATTTCGTAATTTAAAAACATAATCGTGTTGTTTTTCTGTTCTAATACCACCGCAAGCTCTGCCAATAGGATTTCGTATCTTTTTTTATACATTGTGCTACCTCCGAATATGCCCTTGATTGTTCTTAATAGATTGAGCGAATGCCTCGCCGATTACGCGCAGGTTTAAAACTTCGCCGCGCTCCACTAATTCAACAGTCATTTTTCGTTTTTTCTGCCGTGCCATTATTGCCCCTCGCTTTCGCTATGTATTTTAGTCAACGCCCACATGTCAGCGTCGGAAATATCAAAAGCACTTTGCAATTTATTTAAAAAAGCATTACTGCAATTACGCGTGCCCCGTTCCACTTCTGAATATATGCTCCGGCACACGCCGATTTTCTCGGCGATCGCCTGCTGCGTTAGCCCGTGTTTAATTCTGAATACCTTTAGATTTCGTCTTTCCATATAGCCTGCTCCTTTTAAAATGTTTCACGTGAAACATTTCCGTTTCACAAGTTTCATATCGGCGCATTTTAAGCCTTATATAGCGGGGAATTACTCCCCGCCGTTGATAGTTAGAAACGCCTTATCAATCAGGCATTCCCACTGTGCGTATGATATCAATTCAAGTTCGTATGCAAAAGTGATTTTACCGCGAATCTCTATCATACTTACACGCCCCATTATATCGTTCGGCTTATAAAGCAGATTATGGTCTCTAATCTGCCTGTTCAGCCGTTGATATACCGAAATGTCGCTGTCCAATACTCAGCACTCCCTTAATGTATTTGTGCCATAATTCACAAAGTACGACATAATAAATCACTGTCGTGTTGCCTGTATATTCTTTTTGACAAATGCGACATTGTGGCGCATAATTCTTTTATATTACACACACATGGAGGCTGTAAAGTGGAAGATATAGGGCGAAAGTTGCGGACGCTCCGCAAGGGCAGGAAACTGACACAAAAAGACGTTGCCGACCGCCTCGGGCTTGTTCGTGCAACAATTTCAAATTATGAGGTCGGGCGCAGAACGCCTCACCTTTCAGACCTTAAACGATTCGCCGAACTTTACGGCGTCACTCTTGATTATTTCGGAGTGTCAACAAATGATGAAGTCTTTGAATTAATAAGCCGTGCTCGTGAGGTTTTTGAAAGTGACCAAGTATCAAGTAAGACGAAAGAGGATCTATACAAAGAATTTATGCGTCTTTACTTGAATATCAGCAAGGATTAAAGGAGTTTTCACCTATGACAATACAAAAGGATAATACCGCGTTGCGCGCTGCCGTATATGTCCGTTATTCGTCGGAAAATCAGCGCGACGGCTATTCAATCGAGTATCAGCTCGACGAGTGCAAGAAATATATCAAAGAGCAACAATATGAATTTTTAAAGGCTTATGTTGACGAGGCGGTTTCGGGGAAATCTACAAATAACCGTACCGCCTTTTTTGATTTGCTTGCTGACGTAAAAAACGGCTTGTATGACGTCGTTGTCGTCTACAAGTACAGCCGTTTTGCCCGAAATCTTTTAGAGGCTACTTTATACCGCCAACAGATAGAAAAGAACGGAGCAAAGCTCATATCGGCTATGGAGCGCATAGACGATAGTACGCCTGAGGGTAGAATGATGAGAAATATCATCATGACAATGGACGAATACTATTCTGATAACCTTTCAACTTTTGTCTTGTCGTCAATGTACACGGCTGCCAAAAGCGGAAAATTCCTCGGCGGAAAATATCCATACGGCTACACCGTGAATGACGAAAACAAGTTTATTGAGAATAAAGCCGAGGCGGATATCGTGCGCCGTGTTTTCGATTTACGCCTCGCCGGAATGTCTCCGATAGATATCGTCCGCACTTTGCACGCTGACGGCTTGCGATCGCGTACAGGCAAGCGGTTTACGCGCTCTTTTATTTCTAAAATGTTAACTAACGAACGATACATCGGCACATACAAGTATGAAGTATCGGGCTATGAGCCTATAATCATTGAAAATGCCTTTGAGGGACTTATAAGCCTTGATAAGTGGCAGGCGGTGCAGGAAATCATAAAACGCGAGAAACGCGCCCCTTATGTGAAATCACGCCTGCGTCACCGTGTATATCCGCTTGTTGGAAAGATTTACTGCGGAAAGTGCGGCGAGCCTTTCCGAGGAAACGGCAGACGCATTAAAGATCCCGAAACAGGAGAACTTAACCGCGAGATTGTTTATTACACCTGCCGAGGGCAACATGTCCATAATAACTGCGATATAGGATCTGTGCGAAAAGAGGTTATAGAGGATTTTGTATTCGGTAAAATTAAAGAATTGATATTAAATGAAAATGTAATCAACGATATTGCCGAGGTTGTGTATAAATCAGTGGATAATGGGGAAAACGACCTCACCGAGGACATATCGAAATTAAAAAAGGAAAAGGCACAGATCGAGCGGAAACTCGAAAATCTGCTTGACCTTTTCCTTGACGGCGAAATTTCAAAAGCGATCCTTAATAAGAAATCAGATGAACTGCAAACCGATTTAAAGGACTTGAATAGCAGGCTTCAAACAATGGAGTTTACGGCTGCAAATGAAATCACCGTTGACCGTATACACGGCTTTTTGCTCGATATGATAAACCAGCTTGAAACCGCCGACGATACCGTTAAAAAGGCGATCGCAAGCCAATTTATTGATAAAATAATTGTATATGATACCGAGGTTACCGTCAAATTGACGGTAACGCCTCACTTTATGACGGATAAGCGTTCTAACGGTGGGGCGTTATATTCCTTATCCGCCATAAGAAAACCCTCACGTCAAGGCACGCGACCTGCTCCGCTGCGTTGATTAGTTTTGTGCCCTGTCCGCAGGGCTTTCTGTTTCATATAACGTTCGCATTATTTTTATTAAGTCATCAATTATATGCCTATCGTCATACTCTTCATCCAGAAATGATGTGATTTTTAAGTCTCCTTTACGAGCGAGAACACGATTAAAATACATCATAAGAAAGCTTGAAATTCCTATTTTATCGTCAGCCTCTACTAAACTTTTTAACTTTTCATAGTTTGTCATAATTATTCCTTTCTTGCGGTAGGTCGCAACCCTATTTTTATTGAAACGTAACGGCGGCGTTTAAAACCGCTGCCGCTATCCAATAAACGCACATTCTGTAATCTGTTTTTAAGCCGTATACTACCGCCGCGCCTAAATCAAGCGCGATCAGCAGTAACGGGAATATGTATTCTTTCTTAATCATTCCATTTCCGACCTTTTTTCTTTCCAAAATTCAAAGCCTGTCCGCATTCCATACAAAATTTCATACCGTCCTGTACCTCTTGATTGCAGTTCGGACATGATCCTATCAATACCTGTTCATAATGAAAATTATTATCGTTTTTTATAGATATATTTTCATCATAAATTCCAATAGCTTTTTTCGGTATCTGCTTTTCAAGAGCTTGTTTGATAGTACAATATTCTTCAACAGTCACATATAGTTTATCGATAACTCCAAACGCATTTGTTTGTTTTTCAATACTTTTTAATGTTTCCTGTGGTGTCATTCTTCTACCTCACTCAAATCAATAGCCTGACCGCAATTTGGGCAATAGTCATATTCTTCATAGTCGATTTCGTATGGCTTCTCACAACAAGGACAAATCCAAGTATCATTTATAAGCTTGCCTTTGTCATCATAACCATCGCCCTCGTAATCAGGTCTTTTAGGTATCTGTTTTTCCAAGGCAGAAATTGCAGTTATTAAGCTCTTTTTATCCGCTCTTGTAAATTCGCAATTATTCAGAATTATATATATTCTTTCAATAGCTTCCTGTGTTGTCATTTTTCCTCTTCCTTTTCTAAATATGCCTCAAGTTCTTCAAGAGTCCAATCAAATGTATCAGGCTTTTCGCCTACTTTTTTTACTACTTTGTCCTTTAATTTTTCGAGCAATTTTTTATAGAGTTGTTCTTGACAAAATATAAAAATCAAAATAAAAACGATATTAATTACAGGGACACACAAACATAAAAAACTTGATATTTTTTCAGAGAATGAAGATTTTATTTCTATTTTCGAAACGATCGCCGGAAATTCTCTCTTTAAACGATTTGATAAAGCTTTACTAACAACCAAAGTAGTAATAATACATATTACGGTTGTCAAAATATAAAATAATAAAAATCTCATAATTCCCCTCCTTTTATTTCTTTTCCTTTGAATTTTCGCTTTCAAAATCATCAACAAACTGTATATTTTGAACGTCACAGCGAAATACATAACCTGTGTAAGCGTTTTCAACAATGCCCATTGTTATACTAATAACTCCGGCAGGTGCGCCGCCTTTAAGTATTGATTCACTAATTGGCTTGCTAAAGTGTTCCCATTCATGAAAAAAGGCTTTAACATTGCCGTTAACTATACAAGGTCGCAATCCTCGCTTAATCGCCTCTGATTGTGTCATTTCTGCTCTACCCTCCTGTTAAAACATTTTATCGCTTTTTCTTCCGTTTCGTTGCCGTCGAAACTGATAATTGCTTTGCATTTTTCACATTTGAAAAAGGTTATATTTCTAAACCCATGTATAAGATTAACTTTGCCTTTGCAAAAAGGACAAGGCTTTAATTTCTGCACTACTTCACCTCCACACATAGCACCAAGACTGCGGTGGCTGAGTTAAAAAACATTCCCTGTTTTGACACTCTGGACAATCTCTTTTCGCAAGTCCTAAATCTGCATACCAACACTCTCGATTATATTTTTTGAACTCACTCAGCTCCTTTGGCTCATCATAGATTACAAGATTTGAGATGTGCCAAGACCAAAGAGGCTTGTCGCCAGCATATTTCTCAATTTCAGAATATGTAAGACAAGATTTTTTCTGTATATAATCGCTCCACGGACTTATCAGATACCCGCCTGTAATTCTATCACAGATAAACTCGCCAATAACTTTGCCGTTAAGTGAAGTTGTTTCATTACCTATATCTTCAAAACCTTCTCCGAATTTAACTTTGTTATCGCATAGATACAGGTTATCGCTGCAAGCATAATTGCCTTGACCGATTGAAAATCTTTCTTTAGGCAAAGTACAGTATATGTAGCACTTAAGTGGAGGTTTAATCTTTGGCTTTGTTTTTCTGACTTCGATTGTTTTTTTGCCTGCTGCGATCAGCTCGCAGTATTTAGGATTGATACTCATCATTACTGAGGGTTTCTTTTCGAAATAGAAATAGTCAGATGTCATTGTTGACTTGCCCCCTTTCGCTGAATATCTTCACGGATTAGTTTTCGGATATAATTGTTTTTGCTTTTCTGCGCCTCAAGCACGGCGATTATATCTGCGTCATTATCGATGTGATACGTCAAATGAAAATGTTTAATTTTTTTCAGGTATTTTTCCTGTGCGCGTTTCAGAGCCTCATTCTGCATTTGTTGACCCCCGTTCCTCTATATCATCATTAAATATGTTTTCGTCCCACGCTATGTGATATTGATTTGCAAGCCGTTCAAGTGTTGCAAGATTATATTCAGTATCGAATCTCTCGTTACCGCTGCCAATTTCGCATGTATTCGATACAAGGTAGTTGGATAGCTCTTCTATTTTATCCATACACGCTTTTATAATCTTTGCGCGGCGCTGTTCGCCGAAATTCAACTCTTCATCAAGCACCATTGCCAGCGTCAAAAAGAACAAGAAAAAGTTTCTGTCGTTGCATTTCTTTTCGTATTGCTCCTTATATTTTACAAATTCAGAGGCGGCTGCCTTACGAATGGTTTCCTGCTGAGCAACGCTTAGCCTGCGCTTTCCGTATGCTTTTATTTTTATCACTCCTTGTTTTTCATAAAATTATTGATGATTTTTTGAGATTTTCTATAACATTTAGGGCAAAAATCTATATCCAAATGACAATAGGTTAAGCATTTTTTTATGACAAAATCGCCTGTCTGCTTAAAAGGATCATAAGCGCACCCGCATCGATCGCATACTTTAATATCCATTATTAATTTTCCTTTCCGTCAATATCATTTAACAACTTTTGCAGATCCTCAACCGATATATTAAAATCGCTGTTGGCTTGCGGTTTGTTTTCTTTTGATTCTCTCTCCGCAACAATATTCTTGCTTTGCGAGCAACAGATCATAGCGAGAATTTCCATAGGCATATTTAAGGTGTCACTTATATCCTTTAGAATGCAAGCCGTCATTGCTATTAACTCCATACTGTTGCCGTTGATATTAACAGAGGTAGTACCGTTATCATTGAGTTTACATATAATTTTTTTCATTTTTTGTTTCCTTTCTTAATCAATCAAAAGTTATTTGTGTTGAAATGTTTGTTATTTCTTTGCAATTTTTAACTGCTTGTTTAAACCAGCTTGTTTTTAATTCAATACCGATAGCCTTGCGCCCGCGTTCAAGTGCAACATAAGCCTCAGATCCTATGCCCAGAAACGGCGTGAGGACTGTTTCGCTGGGATTGCTCCACAGATCCACCGCCCTGCGAATCACGGATAACTGCAAAGGGCATATATGTTTTTCGTCCTTATCATCTCTGCAAGATTTACTTTGCAATGTATCGGACGGATTTATATCCATCCATACAGGCGAGGCATATTTCTGCCATTCAGCGACTGGAAAAGACTCGTTTGTGTGAGCGATCGGCTCGGGATTGTCCCCGGGCTTACGCATTATAACAAGATACTCCGGCAAGCCTTGACGGCTCATAGAACTGTCTTTCTTTATCTGCTTATGCAACAGCCCAAGGGCTTTGGTGCGCTGCATCTGCACAACAGGATCTTTCCATATGCATATTTCGCTATGATAATAAAATCCCACCTTTTGAAATAGCCGTATAAGATCGCCCCTAAAGTCCTGAACACCGATAAAGCCGTCCCTGCCCTTAGTCGTCGGCAAATTCATACAATGAACAGCCATGAGCCTGCCGGGCATTAAACATCTATAAAGCTCGTTTACGATAAATTCAAACTGAGTATAAAACTCAGAGAGCGTCCGGCAGTTGCCTAAATCTCTTTCGCTGTTAGAATACACATATAGCGAGGCAAACGGCGGAGAATATATCATAAAATGAATAGAATTATCGGGAATGCCTTTCAGAATTTCCGCGCTGTCACCGTTATATAACGCCATATTTTCGTCAATATACTGATCAATCACACTATCCATTGCGGTAACATCATCCTTTCTTTAGGTTTATATGTAGTAATCATTTTCGTTGTGCGGTGAATATCCGTTAATAGTTTCTTTTTGGTGCGTTCAGCCAGCTCAGCCATAAACTTTTGAGCCTGCTGCTGTTTCTTTTCGATATTATCCTTGACCGCTCCCTCTGCTTCGCTTACAACGATATAAGCATTAACGGGCTTTTCCTGACCAAATCGCCAGCAACGACGGATCGCCTGATAATATTTTTCAAAAGAATCAGAAAGACCGACGAATATCTCGTTATTGCAGTTCTGCCAGTTCATACCGTATCCGCATATTGAGGGCTTAGAAACAAGAACGCGGATATCACCGTTAGCAAAGCCGAGCATTGCATTTCTTTTGTGCTCATCGGAATCTGAGCCTTTAACTTCTACCGCACCGCTGATATTCTTTTTCAGCAGTTCGCTTTCCTTGTTATAATCGCACCATACAAGTATCTGTTCGTCTGTGCTATTTGCAATTTCACAAGCCTTTTTAACTCTATCCTCGGTGCTATCACGCCTTGCTTTGGCACGCTCCTGCAGTGTCTGCGTTGCCTCAGGGAAAAGTAACATCTGCCCCGAATCGTCCTGCAGTTCGGATTTGACCGTTACTTGCTTAACATTAAGCGGCGGCAGATTATAGCGTTCGTCGTTGTAGCCTAAGATTGACGGATTCGTAACAACGCACGCCCAGCTTGATACCCAATCCCAAAAGGCGCTTTCTGCGTGTCCTTTTAACCTCCACTGCGATACATTCCCGCCGTCATGCACAAAAAACGTTGCGAGCATTTCAAAATAGCTCATAACGCCTAAGAATTCAGAATGATTGCCTAACTCCATAAAGTCATTAGGCGACGGTGTAGCCGTATAGCAGCCTTTAAAAGGTGTGAATTTGAACGCCTCAATTAATTGTGTTCTTGTCTTGCCTGTATTGTTTTTCAGAATTGAGCTTTCATCAAGAACTACCGATCCGAAAACGGAACAATCAAAGTTATGTAATTTTTCGTAATTCGTTATATTGACTGCGTTCTTAGTAACATCTTTTTGAGATTCGCAGATATTAACTTCAATTCCGAATCTATCGCCTTGCATTTTCGTTTGATTTGCGACGGCAAGCGGTGCAAGAATAATTGACGGCTTACCTGTATATTTACGCGTTTCGTCAGCAAAACAAAGCTGCTGAATAGTCTTTCCAAGCCCGCATTCCTGAAAGTTTGCACACTTCCCTTTCATTATCGACCATTTAATGAGGAGCTTCTGCCATTCAAACGCGTTTTTATTAATATCCGAAAGTTCGATATTAAATCCGGCGTCATCAGCTCTGATTTGCTTTGATTTGATAAAATCTAAATAATTCATTGTGTCCTCTGTCATTTATTTATTTTTTTCTTTAATTCTTCAAAAGCCTGCTGCTCGGCGCGTTCATCAAGTTTCTTTTTAATGAATTCTTTCCAGCCCGGCATAATTTCTATATGCATGATATCAATTTGAATAATACCGCGACGTGGCTCGTTTCGATTTTCGAGTTGAACTGAATATTGGAATTGATTGTTCAAGGTGGGATCGCGCCAACGGATAAACTCTTTTATAAAATATATCTTTCCATCATATTCGGGGCGCTTAATTATCACGCCCACATTGTAACGCTGTGCAAGGTCTGCCTCTTCTTTTGTCATTTTTCCTCCTTGTTTATGTAAGCACAGATGTCTCTGATAATTTTCTGCGCTGGATCGCGTTCGCTTTCAGGTAATAAGCACAAAACGCTAAAAAGTTTGTTAGTTTTTTCAAGAATTAAATCTTTCTCGGAGCGGATATCTGCTCCGCAATACGGACAGAATTTTGCGCCTTTGACTTCAATTTTACGATAGCACTTACCACACTTTATAACCTTACTGTATGAGTGTTTTGGCATTCGTAATTTCCCCCCCGTGAGATTTCACTATATGGCTTATATGCGATACTGAAGTCCCGTATTTTTGAGCAATAGACGTTACCGATTGTGAAGTATCGCTGTAATCAATTAATATTTGTCTAATCTGTTCATCTGAAAATTTTCTCATTGTTGCCTCCCTGAATCTGTTTCAAAACTAAGTGATTATATAAAGCGGAAATTTCCGCCTGCTCCTGTTGTGCCTGCTGCCGACGGATTTCTCTGACTTTATGGCGAAAGCGCTTACATATAAGCTCTCCGATTATTTCCGCCGGAATGCAGGCTGCGGCGATCGCTCCGCAAGTGATTATTATTTCAATCATATAACCTATCCCTCCGAACTTTTTTTTGAGCTTCTTTTAAAAACTCTTTTTTTAATTGCTCGTATTCTTTGGAGCAAGAGGGGCAAAGATCGCCCATATTTGTATCTACTTCCCACCCAGTAGGCGAATCCTCAAATTTATTAATCCACTGCTCACCACCAAAAGTTGTACTTGTACACTTTAAAAAAATAGAAGCATTACAACGATCGCATGTGATTAATAGTCCGTTTTGTTTCACTGCTACGCCTCCTCGTCCTCAATTAAATCAATTTCGGACTCAAGCTGAGCGTTCAGCTCGTCGATACTGCTGTATGTGCAGACGAAATTCTGCTCGTCAACATTGTTATGAAATTCATAGATAACGCCGCCGTTGTTTTCGTCAACATAGAACTGCGATCCGCTGCCGTCGTAAGCCTGCTTTGCTTTTTCACTCAAAGCGTTGTAGTAACGGTTATGATCTGCGCCGTCAAATGGTGTCAGAAAATGTCCCCTGAATTTTTTTGTCATAATAATTTCCTTTCTGCGTACTAAGCGCGCCCGCTTATTATGGAATAGGGCTGATACGCTCAACCCTTTAGAAACGTTTATTCAAAGTTTTTATAGCACTATAACATTGTCAATCGCTGTAAAGAACGCATCGCCATTATCGTCTTTAAGACCAATTCTTGTTGTGCTGTAAATACCCCACGGGTCACCGTACTTTGAGTTATCGTATCTTTTCACGAAAAATACAACGCCCTCTGTGCCATGTGGAACTTTTCGACCTTTAATCACTCTTACACGTTTTCCGTAAACTTTTTTAAAATCGCTTACTTCTGTTGCCGCATTAAACTTTTCGTGACTAAGAAGATAGAAATGCAGTTCGTTTAGTTCTTTTTCGCTCATTTTTGAGTAATTCATTGTTTTATTCCCTTTCTTATAAGCCTTTGGCTATCGGTGACGGCTTTCGCCGTTTCGTCTTAATTTCCAAAGACTCATCAGACCGATTTTATATGAGTTCAAATTTAACTGTTAGTCCTGTGCCGCTTTTAAAGGCTTTTCCCCAGCATTCTTCATAATTTAAAATAGTATCGTGATACCATTTGCCTTTGCATTTAAAATTTCCATTATGATCATAGATTTCAATATTAGCATTTTCAACTTCACGACTGAGTATTAAAGACTTAAGTGTTGTTACTTTTCCGCTGTTTATAATTTTGTACTGTTCTTTAATTGTCATTTTTCTTTTATTCCTTTCTGTTTAAAGCCTAACGGCTATCGGTGACGGCTTTCGCCGTTTCGTCGTAATTTTCAACGACTCATCAGACCGATTTTATAACAATGTATATACATCCATACAGTGTGCGTATCTTTCTGCAACTGTACCATTTGGATATTCGAACATTACTACTCGTCTTTTTAAAAGACCAAATTGTGTACCATAAACATCATTGAACATATCTAACATACCCTGTGCTTTTTCCAAATTCTCTTGTGCAACCGCATTAATTTTGTTAATTCTTTCTTTCATTTTATTATTCCTTTCTTTCTTATAGAGGTTTCCCCCGTCCTTGTGTCTATATAGTACCATATAATGAAAGCGCTTTCAATTAGCATAATACACAAACTCTAAGGCATTATTTTATGAAATTTTGACAAAAAAAATAAAACGGCGAGGAAATCCCCCGCCGTTAATCAATTTAAAGTTATTTACTTATCGGAATGGTGTTATTTACTGCCTGCTGCGCTACCGATATTGCAAGAGCCGTAACAGTATCATTGAACGCCCCGCGTCCTGCAAGGCACGATACAGCCGCGCCCTGTTTCCATATTGAGCTTGCTTTCGTCGGGCAACTCATAGCGTTGGTAATCACTACGCTGTTCGATACCGTCGAGGCGGCATATACAACAGCCGCCGCATATGAGCCTGTCGTATAAGCGATAAACTCGCCCCCGTTGATTCGTAACAGCGCGTTATTGTGCAGATTGAAACAATACGACGCATTTAAGGCGTTAATTACCGTGCCTTTGCAATTATTAAAAGTGCCGTGCTGTGCGATGATAGAATTCAAACCGCCTGTAATGTAGAAACGGCAGTCGTCAGCCTGCAGAAATCCGCTCGTCGCTGAAAACATTGTAAAGCTGGTATCTGCGGCACCGCCGTTTGTTACAGTAAAAGTTGCATTTTTAATGCAAACACCCTGCCCGAAAACGCCTATATAATGCTTTCCGGCCGTTAAGTCAAAATTAATTGCCGAGCAATCCGAAAAATCAAAGGTGATAACGCGATCCGTCGCCCCTGCATATCCTAAAGACATAACACGATAACGGCTTGACGACGTTCCGCTGCCCCCATAAGGTGTTGAAACGCCAAATTTTCCGTGAACACGGATTGTCATTTGAGATAGTCCGTAATTTTCGCCTGCGATCGTTTCGGTGAAAAACGCCTGTGCAAGGTCTGAGAGCTTTATATTGTCGTTTTCGCCGTTACATACATAATCGTACTCGCTTATGCCTTTAAGAGCTGAAACAGCCTCCTGCAAGGCTGTAACCTCGTCAGAAACATCGCCAAGTCCTGCACCGTCGATAGATTTACAACAATAGACTGTAATTTCTGTGCCTGCGGTTTTAACGCCGTTTCTTTTTTCGTCCGTTATAAAGGTTATCTTGCTACCGTCAAGCGTGTAGTCTGTGCCCTCAACGGCAAGAAAGCCATTAACATATACGTCGATAATATCAACGCCTGTTGCGTCATATTGCGGAATATCGAACGTTACCTCAGAACTTTCTGAATCAAGCACTTTATGCCATACATAACGCTTGAAAAGCGTTGATACCGCAAGCGTGTCTTTCTTATCCTGAAACCAAGTATCGAACTGACCTTGCGATGTTTCTAAAAAAGTGCTCAACTCTATTGTTGTCGAATCCATAACAGTATTCATTCTCTGTTGTGTTTCAGAAATAAGTGTGTCTGCCTCACTCTTAAAGTTGTTAACTACCTCGTCGCACTTCGTATCAATGCTTGTAAAATAATCGTTATATCCGACAGGCGTTGTAATCCACCCGCAGACGTCCTTATCTGAGCGCTTATCGTTGATATTTCCCTGATTAATTGTTGTTACGTTAGAATTAACGGTAATATCAGCGAGGGCGATTTCGTAAACCTTGCTTGTTCTTTCAAGCGCCGGAGCGGTCGGGTTTGTGCTGGGCGTTCCCTGCTTGTAAGAGAACACAATCGCTCTGTCCGGCGTGTCGCTCGGATTTAGTCCAAGACGCATTATAACGCGGTCAATACGCTTTAAATTTCCTGTCGGTGCGGTCGGAACGGTTATATCAGTATATGGGCTGTCGTTATAAGCCCAATGACCCTCGATCCAAGCGCGCCCGATCGCAATAGATAACTTCATTCCGCCTGCGGCGGTAACTTTCAGGTCGTCGTCGTTACTTCGACGCACGCCGGAGCTTATGATTGCGGCAAGGTTTTCCGAGTAGTCGTTTGCGTTGTAAACGCGGTCGTCTATTCCGTCCTGCTGCAAGCTGTTAAAAAAACCGCTGTAAAGCATTAATGTTCACCGCCTTTGTAGTATTTATTTTCAAGTTGAGTAAGTCGCTTATGTGCCTGTCTGACGCTTTCCTCAACTTTTGCAATTCTTTCTGTATTTTCTTCAATGCGTTCATTAATTCCCTTAACTTCCGCCTTAACATCATTAAGCAGATTTTTAATGTACGCCAAATCTGACTGCAACGCCCCTGCTTTACTGCCGGACTGCTCGTTCTCTTTTTTGCTCGTCTTCCAAAAGTTGATAATCGCTATGATTGAAACTATTGCTGAAAGAATAGAAAGAAGTGCTGTTAAATTAAACTGATCCATGTGCCCTCCTGTTTAATTACCATATTTGATTTCGCGTTTAAATCCGTTTTCGTCTTGACATTCGGAAACGGTTAAAATACGGGTAACGATATATTTCCCGAGCGACTTGTCATATATGGTAACAAGATCACCAAGGCTGTAATCTGTGCCGTATTTGAAATTTGTATTTTCGGTATCAATGTCTCCGTCGAACGTTTCAGTACGTTCAACCTCTGCAAGGCTCTGTCGCCCCTGCGTTTCGAGTTGTTTTCTGTAAACCTCAACGGTAACCCCTTCATCTTGTGCCATTGAGTTTCCGTCAACAAACATTTCGCGACGATTAAGTCCTGTATTCCAATCGCCGACAAGTGCGAGATTACGCTCTATTCCCTCACCCTGTCCGCCTATAACAGCCATATTCTTATAGGCTGCCTCGTCATAAATATAATCTGATGAAATGAGGTTGTCATAATCTTGCGAGAAGATAACAGGATCGTTTCCGAGCGTGTTATCGATTGAATGGTCAACGCCTCTAAAAACTTTATAGCGGAATTTGAGCGTTTCCTCATCGAGATACATATAAGAGCCGAGCTGATATTCCTGCAGAACGCTGTCTGTATATTCGAGCAAGCCTTTATATGTTACCTGCTTTTCGGCGTCAGTTTCATTGTCTGAATCGCCCGTCACGATAGTTTCGGTAAGTCCTGTTATATCATCATCAGTCATTGACAACTCTGGAATATTCCGAGCAGCAACGCTGCTTTCGGTCGCATTCTCTTTAATCAAGTTACGTACTGCGATTTCGACCTTACCGCTTAATTTCGTGCTTGAACTGTGCCAAATATAATTCATACCTGTGCCGCTTTTCGTCGGAGTATAAACAATTCGCCTGTCAAGAATGGACTTCAAGAAACGACCGCTTGCGGCAATCATCAATCCCTCAGACGTGCTATTCGTTATTTCAATTTTCTCAATGATTCCGCATTCGTAGCTGTCAGGGCGAGTAACATAGTTACCGACAACAAGATTTTTAATGTTGTTGTCAGTGACACGGGTATATATTTCAAACTCACCCACGCCGTAATAACTTGACTGCCATATGATCGATGACGCGTCGTCAATTATAGCCACAGGCTCACGGTCTGAATTTCTCACTACTACATAATCAATCATAAAATCACCCGTTAAACGTACTTTTGCTTATAACGAATTCGCATATATGCGCTTGTTGCGTCGCCGTGATCAAACTGCAACGAGAATTCGTTATCTCCGAGGGCGAGTTCAAGCCATGTAATGCCTTTATCTATTTTGCTTATTAGATTTTTTCCGTTCATAGTGACGGATTTCTGTCCTTTAATAGTGTTTATAACGAGCGTATCGCCCTTTGATACGGTAACATTAACCCCAAAAGAATTGCGGTCTTTGTCATAGATAACAGGATGAATCAGATCCTCCGTCAGTGTTATGATCTCAAACACTGCACCGATCGCAACATCACCGTTATTTGTGAATGTTTGCGTCAGCGTGTCATTGTTGTAGCGACCGAATGGAACTCCAGCCTCAGGAAAAGCAATCGGGAATTTATGCAAGTCAAGAAACTGCGTGATTTGCGTAACAAATTCGTTGATATCTTCCCAATACGGCTGAGAACAGTAAAGCGTAATCTGCATAACAGCCTGATTTGTGAATCGCGGCATTGATACATTCTCGACAATGCCCTGAATACGCTTTTCTTTCTTGTTTTGCGTCCATAACAGCGCGCCTGCTGCTTTGAATTTCACATAACTTAGCACTGTTCTTTTTGCGTTTTCAACATTTACGCCTTCATTGATTGTTAAATCAATAACTATACTGCGAGGTTGCGCTTTTACATTTGTAACACTGTCTCCGTCAGTACCGATTGTATCCGTACTTGAAATATCAGCTGACATATCCGTTAATCCGTCGATGTTTGTAATTTTAAAAAGAGGATTTCCGACGAGGGGAAATGTCGTTCCCCACGCCGTAACAAAATCAAGAGTAAACATTTAAGCCTTAACACTCCCTGCCATTGCTTGTCGAACGGCTGCCGCCGTCTGTTGTTTGCTTCTGAATAATTCAAAACGGCTGTGAGCCTGCGAGTAATTATTCGTTTGATTTACAACAACACTCGGCTTCGTTTCGTTTGCAAGTTCTTTAGCAACTTGTTTAATCCATTGCTTATTTTTTTCGAGGGGAACGACAGCCTCTGCGCCGTCCTCACCGATCAATGCAGTTGTTGCACTTTTTACAACGCCACCCTTTGCCAATCGCGGTAACGATACGGTTGGAATTTTTCCGATACTAACACCGGGCAACTTATTAATAACGCTCGTCATTTTATTGATTGAATTAGGAATAAAATTAATTCCTTTTTCAACCGTACTGATTACTGCGTTAATTGCGGTTTTAAAAGCTCCGCCGATTGCGTCGCCTATTTTAGTTCCGATCGACGTAAATTTTGCTTTGATTTTGTCAAAAATTCCACTGAAAAATTCAACTATCGGGCTAAAAATCTCAATGACTTTCTGCTTTGCCTCGGCAAATTTGTTTTTAAAGAAGTTAGGAATGGCATTAAAAACTGATTTGATTTTTTCACCAATGCCTGAAAACCAAGCGCCTATAGACGAAAAGGCATTCGTAACATTTTGACGGGCACTTGTAAATTTTTCTTTAAACCAATCAGCAATTCCTGAAAAAGCATTTTTTATGCCCTCAACTTTTTCAGAAAACCATTCTGAAACGTCGTTCCATACCTCTTTTATTTTGTTTATAGCCGTTTCGCCTGCTGCCTTGATCTCATCCCAGTGTTTTACGCATAAAACAATAATTGCGATGAGGGCAGCAATCGCCGCAACGATTGCCATTACGATCCACGTTGTCGGATTTGCCGCCATAATTGCAGACTGAACAGCAAGAACAGCATTTAATACACCAATAGCGGTGGCGATTCCTGCTATAACTCCTGCTATTGCTCCGACGGTCTCTTTGTTATCGATAATCCATTGAATACCGTCGATAATATTAGGCAGAACATTATCAATAAAATCTTTAAATCCCGCATCTACTGAATCGGCGAATCCAGAAAAATCCACATTGTCCGTAAGCTCTAAAATCTTATCTAAAATATCATTAAAGCCGTTTTTAACACTTGTAGTTACAGGCTCTATTTTTTCGCCTAAATCAGCCATAGACAGGTTATAATCCGCTGTCGCCTTGTTCGCCTCAATGATACTGCTTGCAGATTCGTTATAAGTATCCGCCGCGTCGCCATAAAGCGCGAGAAGTGTGTCAGTTATTAAAGCCTGCCGTTCCTGCTCATTTGAGCATTTTGACAAAGCAACATTAAATGCGTCCTCAGCGGTAACAACATCCCCGCCCATGTACTTTGAAAACATCTTAGCGGCGTCACTGCTCCAATTCAAAGCGTCGGCGAGCGTTCCCGTTACCGTTCCTGTTTTTGCAGTTTCGCCTGCGGCCTCGGCGAGTGATTCCACTGGTAAAGCGTCTTGATACGTGCCCCAAGCGCCTGTTGTTATTCGTACCCAGTTGTCAAGATCCTTTTGGCTTTTAGACATTCGAGCGATATTGTTCGCAGCTTCAACCGCACGATCGTCCTCGCCAAAAATGCCGTAAAGATTTTTCCATGTGTCCGTTGCAGTTTCCGCGCTGAAATTCGCCTCATCATAGGCAGTCGTTAATGTGTTTAAATCCTGTCTGAATTCTCTCGTTTCGGATGCAAGCCCCACAAGGCTTGAAATGGCGTTTTTTGCTGCTCCAACAAGAGCAGACAAGCCGTTGCCTATAAAGTTTGAAATTGCGCCTTTAGCGACCGTGAAACCGTCGCCGCTATTCTTTGCTGCCTTTCCTGTATCGTCAAGAGCAATTTCGCTATCGCCCAATTTCTTTTTGTTTTCGTTTATTTCAGAATTTAAACTCTGAATTTCCTTTTTTAAGCTCCGCGCTTCTTTTGAGTATTTGCCTGAGTCAAGCACAACATCGCTATATTTTGATTTCAGCTCTTCAAGTTTTTTGCTTTGGTCTGAAATTTCATCTTTTAATTTCTGACTCGCTGAAATATTTTCCGTTGTGCTTGATTTCATATCATCAAGCGCGGAGCTGTACTTTTTGATTTGTGATTGTGTTTGGCTTAACGCGGCTTTTTCGTTATTAATATTTGTCCGTAATTTAACTGCGGCGGAACTTGCAGGATCTAATCCGTCTGCTATCAGATTGTCATATTCTTTTTGCAGTGCGGAAACTTTTTTTTGCTGTAAATCGGCAACAGTATTTAAATTTTTGAGCTTTTTAGTTAAGCCCTCCTGAGTAGCAGTCCAGTCACCCATTCCGGCAGCCGCCGCTTTAAATTCGCTGTTGCTTTCCTTAATCAGTCTGTTTGCCTGCGTAAGTCCTGCTTTTAAGTTAGTAATATCAATTTGAAAAGACGCGCCAAGTGTTGCGCTATCTGCCATAATGTCTCACCACTTCGGAATCACCACCAGCCGCCTGTTGCCGTTTTGCTGTTTACCTTAATGCGCTCAGGCTTTTTATTACTTGCTTTTTTAACGCCTTGCCCAGCGTGTGAGTCGCCGTCTGCATAGCTTTTTTCAATAAGGTAATTAATCAGCATTATTACATCATCTGCGTTCTGCTCAAATATAAAAAACGGTGTAGTATTAAACGTCTTGCTGACCTCTGCGGTAAATTCCATTAATTCGTATTCTAAGGACTGAGGGCAAGAGTGAGTTTCACCCCCGCCCTCTGTTAGTTTTTTGATTTACGTCTTTTAACATTAATTGAATCGCCAATTTTAGCAATCTGATTAAATGTGTTTATAATGTCGAAAAAGTCTGCGTTATCAAGGTCTTCATCAGTAAGCCCACAGAATACATCTTTCAGCAAATCGGATATCTGCTCAAGATCCTCTGACTCTGACTTGTCGTTTTCCATTTCATTGTCTTTTATTGCTGCAGCTCTGACGAACAGCTTCCACCTGATATGATCAGTTTCGTATGTTTTAATTATTTCGTCGTTTTCGCCATAAATCGGCAATTCAAATTTAGCCATGTTTTTACTCCTTTAAATATTAGTTATTCGTCTTTTTTTGTCTGAACAATGAGCTGATTTACATATACACTTGCACCAGCTACAAGCACGCCTTGTGTAATTGCAGTAAATACCGCCATTAATATATTTGCAGTTGTGCTCAAGTCGCTTGTGGCAAGCGTGTAAATCGCAGATAGTACGATCGAGATTGCGCCTAAGATCCACGGGATAAACTTGTCTTTTACCTCGCTTTTTTTAATTGCCAATCCGACAAGATACATAACGGGAATCAATATAAGCAATTCGGGTTTAACATAATCTTGAATGTTCATTTAATTAACCTCCCATTGTATCTGCTTTGGTGTAAACAGTATCGACGGTCTGCGGTGTCGTGAAAAATTCCTCCTCGGTCATGATTCCAGAACTCTTTTTAATTCTCACGCCCTTGGACTTGCCGCCTGTGCCGTCAGCGCCGCCGTGTTCAAAGTTTGCTTTCGGGTATACAGCTGTAAAGGTAGTTGTAACATTAGTAACATCTGTGCCGTCATTTTTTGTCTGATGTTCAACACTACCCACCTTGAAAGTGCCTTTAACTTTCCAGCAGAAATTTTCCTCAGCCTCGTCGCCCTCTTCATCAAAGATATAACCGACGGCATAAAACTTATTTGAAATCGGGCTGTCTGAATAGATTTTCTTTTCGGGATCGTAAAATTTTCCCTCTATATCGCTCATTACCTCGTCGGTGGGAACGGCGTGTGTGAATTCTGTTTCATCTGCGCCCTCCGCCTTAACGGTGTTTGCACCGACATTATCGTAATAGCTTGTTGCAGTTGAATACTCAACGTTCTTGCTTATGGTCTGAACGGGCGCAAAAGCTTTTACTTCACCGAATGTCATACCTTCCTCGGTATCAGTTAAAACCTCTGCATATACAAGTTTTCTGCAACCTCTATATTCCTGTGCCATATAAAAGCCTCCTTAATTGTTTGGAATGTGTTCGATCGCTTTAAAATTCATTGCCCACCCAGTATGTGTAGGCTCGTCGCTCAATACGTCTTCGCCTTTGCCTTGCGGTATAAATCCGGCTGCTTTTAACGCATTACTGAGTTCAATAGATTTTTCACTTACGATTTGCGGATTATTAGAATAAAGAATAACTGCAAAATTCCACTCAATGGAACTCACATCATTGTCGTAATGTGATATGTCGTCTGTATAATCAGTGAAGAATGTTATAAATGTGTCATCGTATGAATCTTTGTCAGTTAATGAGCCTTGCAGATAATAAGGATAACCGAATGATTCTAACACTTGAATAAAAAGCTCTTTCATTCCAAACCACTCAATATATTATTTAAAGTTTCGTTCATTACTTTTTTGTTTTTGCGCGCGGCAGCTAATTTAGCCTTTTTTATAAAACGCCTTGATTTAATTTCGCCACGATTTGCGCCTTTTTTTGTTTTACGTCGAGGAGTGCCGTAATTCATAAACATCACTTTGTAAGTGTCCGGCAATATATCTTTTTTCGGTTTTGATTTTTTCCAACCGACCGAGTAGCGCCATAAGTACGGTTTCTCGATTATTTCCTCGCTAATTTCGTCAATCAGTTTTTCGGGAATTTTTGCCTTTTCAGCCTTATCAACAAGTTCGTCTTGCAAATTTTCGGCGCATTTTTCAAAGCATTTCCGCCCCTCAATATCGCACTTTTTTCCAGCTTCCTCTAAGGCTTCAAGAAATTCATCAAAGCCTTTCAGCTGGAGCATTGACTTATTGTTAAATTGCCTCATAAGGTTAAGCCCCGCCTTTAATGCGGCGGATTTTAAACTTTAGAAAAGCATTTCGCTGTTCTAAGTTTTCAGGATCGCCCAAAATTTCGTATTCTGCGCCGTCTGATAAGCGTTTTAAACCGCAGTCGCTCGTAATGTCAGGTCGAAACCAACAAACTATATCCGCCGTGTTCTCAACGGCAAGCACATCATTAACTACCTTTTCAGTGCCGCCGTAGGTTTTGAAGTTGCACATTATAACGCCGTTTTTGCCCTCAACGTCTTTCATTGTTTTGACAGTAACGCCGTTAACCTTTCTGTACTCCGGCACTTGCAGGCGCATAGCCGTTGTCATATGTGCTGCCTCGGGAGGTCTATACATCAGTTACCGCCTCCCGTCGCAAGCTGCACAACGCGTTGAATGAAATAGTCACTAAACTTGACGGTGCCGCTTCCATAGTTCCACAAGTCAGCCACGCCGCGGACGATGCAACCGACGGCAGCGGTGCTATTAAGAACGGAATCGGAAACACCCGCGTCTTTCATGTAGAATTTAACGTCGTCAATATAAACTTTTAGCGTATCATCTTGATAGTCGCCAGTGATTCCTAAACCGTTCTTAATCCGATTTAATATTTCATCGTCTGTTATAGGATCGGCGGCGGTTTCTGTGATTACCTTAGAACAAATAACAGTTATTTCAGTACCTGCAGTTTTGATACCGCTACCCGAAATAAAGGTTATAATGTTGCCGGAAAGTGTATAATCCGTCTCAGCCGCCTGATGAAATCCATTGACGTAAACGTCGATAACGTCTCCGTCAGAATATTCAGGAATATCAAAAGCAACCGATGAGGACTGTGTTTCAAGCACTTTCACCCACGAATATTTTTTAAGATTAATCACTTTAACCGCCCCCTTATGTGTTAGTGTGAAACATTAATCAATTAATAGTTTCTTAACGGCGCATTTTAGCCCGCTGATTTCTTTGTAAGAGTAACAAGGCTGTCGGTAGTAATGAGTTTACCGTCGCACGCAAGCACTGCCTTAGTCTTGTGATCCTCGTTATCCCAGTCAATGGCGTGCTGGATTCCAAGATTATAGTTTGTGTTGAGAGTATAATCTGAGAAATCAACGATAAACGCAAAGATTGTATCAGCGCCAACAGTATCTGCGTATGTTCCAAGTTTGCTTTCAGCCTGCGGCTGATAGATAACTACATCACGACCGAGCAATGTTCTTTCAGGCTTGCTGTCGATACCGTGATTAATGCGAGCAATAGGCTGCTTGTTTTCATCAGTCATTCCGATGAATTTCATAAAGGTCTTTTTGGTCATGCACCACTTCGCTGTTGCTTCATAGTTGACAGGGATCGCTGCCTCTGCGTCGCAGAGAAGTTCATAATTGAGTTTGCCAGTTGCGGCAACCTCAATCGCCTGACCCTCAGGCGCAGTTTCAGTAAGAATGCCCTTCGGCTTGCTTGATCCGTCGCCGTCAACGATTGCACTCTCCTGAGCGCGGAGCATTGCCTCACCAACCTGCTTAACAAAGAGATTTTCAAAAGCAGACAGTGACATTGTTGCGATTTCTTCTGTGTATCTGACCTCACAGCGAAGTTTGAAATTAGTAAACACGATCGACGCGGAAAGTGTCTTTTTCTGTGGTGTAGATCCTGCCCCCTCTGCTACCCAAGTTGCGGTCGGCTTAATGCCGTCAACGGGTATAGTCTGACCGACAGGATAACTCGTTTTCGTTACAAGGTTATAAATAACGCCGAGCTGTTCAAACTTTTCAAGAATTCTGTTTACGAGATTTTCAGGGATCGCCGCACCTGCGTCTGTGGTCTTTGTGCTGTCGCGGAATTCCTCAGACATCTTGCCCGAAACAAGATACTGCTGGAAAGCCTTGCGGTATTCAAGTGACGCAGTACCGTCTTCATCGCTTCTCTTTTTCATACCTGTTTCAAAGTTCCCAACTTTAATGAAACTTCTGCCCTCACCGTCAGCAGGCTGAGGATCGCCGCCCTCACCACCATTGCCATCATCGGCAGGCTCGTCAATTTCGTTGAGCATATCCTCAACTTCTTTGATTTCGTCGCCGAGTTTTTTAAGTGTTTCGCCGATAGCCGCGCGCTCCTCTTTGCTGTCGCTTTCAATAAGCGCCTTATTGAGATTATCGCGCTGTTTTCTTTTTTCAGTGACAAGCTTATTAAGCTTTTCTTTAATAGTCATTAAATTTTTCCTCCATATTGATAGATTAAATTTGTGATCGAATAATCACGGTTTGTATTGCGCTTTTCGCCCTCCGGCAGCTTGCGCCATTCCTCCAAATGGTGCAGAGAACGCGCATAAACTGACGTATCATCGTACGCGGGCATATCCACAACCGACACGTCGAAGATACGGTCAAATTTCAAAATTTTTCTTGACGGGATTTTTCCCTCTTCATCAGATATTTCCTCGCTGTCAACCGTAAAAGCAAAACTCATCTTGTCGATAAGTCCTGCCTTGATACGCTTATACATATCCTTGCTATCCTGCGTATCAAGTAACTCCGCGTGCATAAAAAGCCCTTTATCATCGACAGATAATGTAAGGCTTTTATTTCGCGTTCTTGCGAGGATCGGAACTTCGTCCGAGTGATTATATTTAAGCGGCACGTCTTTCATATTCGCACCGTCAAAAGCCTTTTTGTCTATGCTTTCATAAAAGCCCCAGCTCTCAGATCCTATAAGCGTCTGCTTATCAAAAACGGCAGCATAGCCCTCGATAATCATCTTATCGCTTTCCGCCTCTTCATCGGCTCGCGTTTCGATTTTAAGATCTGAGATGTTAATAAGCCTTGTTTCTTTTTCGGTTGGCTTTGTACCTCTTTCAAATTTCTTAATCATTGTTATCACCCTCTGATGTTGCACCCGCGTCTGTGTTTGTGGCATTTCCCATAATTCCGCTGTCAACAGAATTATATCCGCGCGGATATTCGTCGCCGCCCTCAATTGGTGGTAGTCCGACGGTACTTCTTATTTCATTTTTGCTAACCGCTCCAGCAGGAACGGCAATATTAAGCCAAGCAATACGCTTGTCAATGCTCATATTCTGAATTTCATCAGGATATAGGATTACTTCGTTGCCAAAAGCCGCCGCTCGGTCGTTAAATAATACTTTGGACTTTGCTTGACCAAGGCTGATTATTCTCGGCTCAAGCACCGATTCATAAAACGCCGATTTTTGTTCAGGCGTATAATCTCCGTTAAGAATTGCAATACTCACACCGCTTGACCGCAGAATATTTTCATAGAAGAATTCGAGCGTGTCCTTATCTACAAGTTTTATATCACGTGAAACGGTTTGATATTCCGCTTTTCCGTCAAGAAACATCACGTTGCTTTCGCCTTTTCGCAAGGATTCGACGAATTTATCACGCTCGGCTTTGAGTTTATCCTCATTCATTAACGAGATATATTTCATAACGCCTGTGATTGAAAGGCTGCACTTCATAGCCTCGGCGACCGCTTGTTTGATTGTGTTGAATGCTTGCAGATTTTTTAAAAGCTCACGATTTTGATTAGTTCCGAACATATTACCGCCGAAATAATCATCCACGCCGTAATTCTTACGCCAATGAATTACCTCATTGCTCGGTAGTGTCACAACAGCACCATTTCCAAATGTGAGACGGATGTAAAGTCTTTTTGTTCTGACTTCTGTTAAGTATTCAACATTCATCGGTTTCAATGGATAAAGCCCTGTATAGATTTTTTCGTTGCCTTTGCTGATGTAGTAATCGGGATAGATGAATGTATTATCAGTCAGTTCATTTAAGATAGTGATCTTGCTCAAATAGTCTGCCGTTGTCATAAATTCATTCGGTCTCCGAAGTACACGAGCAACAGAACTATCGGTAATAACCTCTTGCTTGCCGTTTGTAGTTCTAATATGGCGCGGTCGCAATTTCATCATTTCGTTTGCAATGCGACTTGTCGCCTGAACGATGATATCACTCGCATATATGTTATCACCGAACGATGAAAATACAGGAGTATAACCGCTCATAGTCGGCGCGTATGGCATTATTTTGTTTTCATCATTTGATTTCTTTTTAAGCCAATCAAAAAGCCCCATTTTTTCACCTTACTTGACTAAATTCTTATAATCATTGCGGAAACGCTGTAATGTAGCATATAGGATAATGAGCGTTACCGCTCCGTCAATCCTGCGCTGCGGTTGATTTTTTGCTTTTACGCACATAACGCGCGCGAGATCGTCAACCTTAATGCTTGCGTTTCCTAAACACCAAGCGTCAACGGGATTGTTGCCGTAGTTAATCAATTTGCTTTTTAAATCTGCCTCAACCCATTTCATAGGGCTTGACATAACGCTTACGGTCTGCTGTATAAGTTCAGTTTCAAAGCCGTAATCGTTCATACGGCTAAGAAATGCCTTTGAAAATTTAACATCATATCCGCAAGTCATAAGTTTTATATCGTATTCCTTATAAAGCCATCCAAACCAATCTGCGACGAGCGTTAGATCGTTGTCGTTACCCTCGCATATTTCAATATATCCGGCGCGCGCCCATTCTTTATACTGAGCGCCCGCATTTGTGTCGGGCGATTCTTGTATCTTGCTTTCGGGAATCCAATACTTTGAGAAGATATACTTTGTTTTGTCATTCGGACGCATTATTAAAATCTTTGCGTTCGTCAAGTCTGTTGTTTCCGATAAATCGACCGCGCCAATGCAGTAACAGCCACGGAAATTTTCAAGTTCTTTAATATCTTGAATATATTTATATTCATCCTCAAGCAGCCAGCTTTCAGCTGAGTTCTGCTTGATATTAAAATCTTTGCAAAGCATATGAATGCGCGCGCCCTTGTCGTATTTTGCGACTTCGATATCGCGCAGTAATTTTGCAGTTTTCTTAACGCCGTAACGAATGGACGGATTGCTCTTTTCCCATGAGGTCGAATCCTGCCAAACCTCCTGCTCGCTGTCCTGTTCATACAGAAACGGTAAGAAATGAATGTCGTCGATCTCGCCAAGTATTACTTTTTTCGCATAGTCAAGTTTTTTATCAAGGTAACCACCCTCAACAAAGCCCTGTGTCGTGCAATTAAGGAATAGCGGTTGTTCTTTACTTGACATTCCACGCCAGCAAGCCTCCGCAATTTCGTCGTCTTCCATATCGTGCGATTCGTCAAGATCAGTTTTAGAAATATTAAAGCCGTCCTTATTTTGCGTTTTACTTGAAAGCCTGAAAACAGTTATATCCTTACGCTTGTTTCTGATTTCCGTTAATGTCTGCCCTGTTATAAGTTTTTTTGGATCAAGACGCGACCGCATTCCAGCGACTTCGCGCCATATCAGTTTTGCCTGCCTATCATCATTTGACGCACAGCATATATCCTCTCCGCCTGGCCCTGCGAATAGATCAGTGTTAGCGTCTGCGGCAAACATAGTTGATTTGCCGTTTTTTCTTGCGACCTCAAGCAAAACCTCAGTAAACCGTCTAAAGCCTGTATCTGTCATTTTAAAAGAATAGACACATTCCCAAAATGCTTTTTGCCACGGCATCAAAGCGATCGGTTTCATATAGTACGGTGCTTTACTTTGCAGGCAAAGCGTTTCCTGAAATCTTACGCGTTTATGTGCCTCGGTTGTGTCATATATATAACGGCTGTCTTGTAAATCCTCAATAAGGTTTTCAAGTTCTGATTTAATCCAACGCCCAGCAATAACATGACGATTTTTGACAAGATAATAATACTCCTCAAGGAATGTATTACTGCTCATAATTCAAATTCACTCAGTTTATTTAAGAGTTCGTCAGCCGCTGCTGTATCAGTACGATTAATAACAGTTAAAAGGATCTTAACTTTGCTATCTTTCGCCTGCGAAAGTTCTTTAAATAGTTTAGCGGCAGGCGTTTGAATTTGCTTTGCCGGATTTTTTGAATCGACTCGGATAAAAGGCAAGGTTTTTAACTGAGAGATTTGTCTTTCAAGAAATACTAAATCTTTAATTGTAGTTTCGATAACATCTTTCGAGCCGTCTTCTATATCCGAAAAGATTTTTTTAAGAACTTTTTCGCGTTCTTCTGTAATAGAATCGTTTACGGATGCCGATTCGGTTATTTTCGATTTTTTCAAGTTGTAAAACCCCCTCTTAAAAAGAATTTAAAAGGATTTAAACGGAGTTTTCGCCTTTTGCCCCAATTTCAAAACTTTTGAGAATTTCAACTCGGAAATTTCAAAAATTTGATTTGCGCCAAAATTCAGAGGGGGGCACAGTTTGGAAACGAATTTTTGAAACGGCGAGCTGGGGGGATTATTTCGTCAGGAGTAAAAACGAAAACAAAGAAAGCGGTACATCACGGAGAACCACAGCCCGCCTGTGCCTTTGATATGATTTGCACATATATCTCGCTATGGGAACGCG
>ERZ773192.796-NODE-796-length-36669-cov-14.064074_pt1 | contig 36669 bp, 41 predicted proteins | sample MGYA00581010_ERZ773192 | MGnify/ENA primary metagenome ERZ773192 (study PRJEB29015, sample SAMEA2737741) | human gut metagenome | biome: human gut; feature: human-associated habitat; material: faeces | place: China | collected 2012 ...
GTATCTGTGGTGAGCACGGTGGAGATCCTTCATCTGTTGAGTTCTGCCACAAGATCGGTCTGGACTATGTATCATGTTCTCCATTCCGTGTGCCAATCGCACGTCTGGCAGCAGCACAGGCAGCAATCGCCGATTGTGGGAAATAATTGATGACAAAATACATTTGATGTCTTTTACAGTGACAATAGACCAACAGAGAACCTACATTAAGGAGGATCCGGTCTATAAGAAATGTAATAAGTATCAAGAACTTCATGTAGAAGTGTATTTTTAATATCTAGTCTACTAAGGGGCTAAACAATTAACTCGTAAGAGAAAATTGTTTAGTCCTTTTTTGCGTGTTGAAAATGAAAGGAGGTGATGCAGAATGATTAAGGTCAGATTGTCAGGAACAAAAAGGGAACTTCGGAGCTTTGTCAAGAAAATGAATCGGAACAACCTGTATAACATTGAAACGACATCAGACTTTAAGCCTTATCAGGGGAACAAGAAATTTCGCATATTGTACATGAATCTGCGGATGAAAGAGAAATAACGAAGGATATTAAAAACGGAGGGTCAGAATGATGAGTCGAGTAATAGTGATAGCAAATCAAAAAGGTGGCGTCGGAAAGACTACCACAACAGTAAATCTTGGAGTTGGATTGGCAAGAGAAGGAAAAAGGGTTCTGGTAATTGATGCAGATCCTCAAGGTAACTTATCACATTGTTTCGGGATTGCGAATCCGGATGAGTTGGAGATAGCACTTCCGGATATTATGGAATTGATTATCATGGATAAAGAATTTGATGTAACACAGGGAATTGTTCATCACAAAGAAGGGATTGACCTGATGCCTTGCAACATCAATCTATCCGGTGTGGATGTATCACTGGTGAATGCCATGAGCAGAGAGTATGTGATGAAGACTTATGTGGATTCGGTAAAAGAGAATTATGATTACATTCTGATTGATTGTATGCCTAGTCTTGGAATGATAACACTGAATGCTTTGACAGCAGCGGATAGTGTGCTGATTCCTGTGCAGGCTGCGTATTTACCGGTAAAAGGATTGGAGCAGTTAATTACTACGATTTCCCGTGTGAAGAAACATTTGAACCCTGGCATTACCTTTGAGGGGATTTTGATTTCGATGTTGAATCGAAGAACCAATTATGCAAAGGATATCATGGACTTGCTGAATGAATACTATGGAAAGTCAATTCCTATTTTTGAAAGTAAGATACCTTTGGCGGTAAAAGCTTCGGAAACATCTGCTGCAGGAGTAAGTATTTTTACCTTAGCGAAGAAACATTCGGTAGCAGAAGCATACGAAAAACTGACAAAGGAGGTAATTAGCCATGAGTAGAATAAAGAGTATGGAGAAAGTGAAATTGACGAGATTTGATGATTTGTTTGGTAGTAAGGAGTCAGAAAAAACAGTAGAGAATGGAGATATTAAGGAGATTCCTATTTCAGAAATGCATGAATTTCATAATCATCCATTTAAGATTCGCTCAGATGAAGAACTGGCGGAGATTAGATAATGATGTAGCATATCAGATGGTGATGAAAAAGTACATGTCCAATGAGCGAAGTATTAACAGGGAGCAGGAAATGAAAAATGAAAATGGAGATTATTCTACCAATATTAATTACGAGAGAAGAAAACAGCAAAGGGATACGGAAGAAATGCTTGACCGGATTTCTTCTTTTGACGAGAGACTGCTTTATGTGGGGATTACTATTGTGGTTAGAGCATCCTCTATGGAAGAACTGGAGGAGCGAACGGAAAAAGTAAAGATTGTTGGAAAGACTCACAACATGGATATCGTTCCACATTCTCATAAGCAACTTGACGCATTAAATACTTCGTTGCCGACGGGGGCAAGGTTTGTGGATACCATGCGAACCATTACCTCGGAGGAGTTATCCATTTTTATTCCGTTTAATGTGCAGGAGATAAATGATAACCTGGGATATTGCTATGGATTTAATCAGGTTTCTAGAAATCTGATTATTGGAAATCGTAAACTTCTTAAAAATGGAAATGGAATGGTGTTTGGTGTTCCTGGTTCTGGAAAATCCTATAATGAAAAATCGGAAATGGGACAAGTGCTATGTTTTTCTAAGGATGATATTATCGTGATTGATCCAATGGGGGAATACAAAGACATTGCAACTGCGTGGGGTGGACAGTATATCAATCTGACACAATCAGCAGAAAATGTGTATTACGTCAATCCGTTTCATGTTCCGGATGTGGTTCTGGACCAGGACAAGTTTGTGGCAGAAAAGGCAGAGTTCGCTTATGCCATTTGCGAACAGGCATTGAAACCAACACCTTTTACCAGCAAGCATATCGGTGTGATTGACAAAGCGGTGAGAGATATGTACGAAGATTATTTTAGGAAGTTAAAGGATAAGCGAAGAAAAAGAAAAACACGCCTGGAGTCTCCAACGATTCCGGTGATGCGTGATATTATTGCAAAAAATCAGGAAGGAAATGAAGCAGCACAGGAGTTGGTAGAGCAGTTGGAGGTATTTGCTGATGGAACGCTTGACATTTTTGCCAGGGAGCAGTCTGTATCGGATGAAAATCGGTTTACTGTGTATGGTTTTTCAGAACTGGGAAAGCGTATGAGAGCCATGGCAATGCTTGTGATGATTGAAAGTATCACGGCAAAGATAAAGTACAATCAATCTGATGGCGTTGCTACATGGGTATATGTGGATGAGATGCATGAGTTATGGGGTGAGGAATACAGTCTACAAGCCTTAGAAAAAATGTGGCGTGAGGTTCGTAAGCGAGGTGGTATCTGTACTGGTATGAGTCAGAATCTGATTGATGCACAGAGAAATCGTTCCACAAAAACAATGGTTTCAAACTCCGAGTTTATGTTGTTACTTGATCAGGGAACCATGGATAGGGAAGCAGTAGAAGATTTGTTTTCTATTTCGTCAGAGCAGCTTGACTGTGTCAATGGGGCAGAACCGGGGATGGGATTGATTCGTTTTGGTGATAAAATTGTTCCCTTCGATAATACCATGAAAAAGGACAGTGGCCTGTATCGGCTATTTAACACCAATTTCCATGAGATGGTAAGCAAGGTGAAGGACGATAAAACAGGTTGAAAGGCAAAATGTTAAGTTCCTCTTGCGCATCCCTTTGTTTTTCTGTTATACTAGAAGTAGCGTTAAAGATGTATCTTTTCTTGAAAGATTTAATGATATAGTTGAAAAAGAAACAGTATGTATTAGCAAATTAGGCAAACTAATATAACATTTTATGTAATGCAAATTGTCTAACTACGTCAAAGAATGGGATAAAAAGTATGGATAATAATATTAACCTTGACAAGTTTCCTGTAATAATAAGGGAAAAAGAAGGTTTTGTGTTTCCTAAAGGAACAAAATTTGAATATGAGCCATTTATTGCCTATAGAGGTATAGAAAGGAAAGAAAATGATTATACTGATGTAACAGAATTGGATTTTCGTTCGTATGCAGAGTTAGGTAAAAAATCACGTAGAATAGATACAGATGATCCAAGTTATTTTTCGGTATCTTTATATACAGACAGGAAAGGAGTCGAGAATGCGTTATGTTTTCCTAGAAAAAATCGAAAAATAGCGAAGGGGAAAGTTTGCTGTGAAATAGGTCCCATATTAATGAAAAATAGAGATGGACATGTGGATTGGTGGCTTTATGACAATGTGAAGGTTGAAGGCTTCATAATATGTGAAGAGGGTGAATAGAATGGAAGGAAAAGAGTTTTTTAAGATTGATGGTCGTGAGTTAGTAGTGGATAAAACTTTGGTAGATTATAATGGGATTGCAGTTTTTTTTGTGTGCAAGGATAATAGAGATGATTATTATATTGTTTCTTGTGCTGATATAGATGTAGAGAAATATATTGTATCCAAAGTACCACTGAGCAGCTTGTTCAAAATGCTTAGTGGAGAAATTTCAATGAGAAGTTTAATTATGCAACCAAAGACCTATTGGGAAGTAGAAGCAGGTGAAGACTTTGATTCGGATGTTGTTTTAGAAAAAGATATGAGTAATGTTCCATTGGATGAATTACCATTTGAGGGAGCGTGTTTGCAGTTGGCAACAGACAATTTGCGCAAATATGCTGAAAAAATCAAAAGGCTACTTTATAATGAAAATTGGAATCGAAATTTAAAATCTTTGGATTCAATTGATGAGTGTGATTTGTGCAAACTTACAATGGATTATTCTTCAACTTTATTAGATGAAGGATTAATGAAAATAGAACAATATGTTTCTGTATATAATAATATACAATATAATATTGAAACAGTTGTAGTTAAGAATATTATTTCTTATGACCGAGTCAATATAGATAGAACTCAAGATATAAAGGATTTGAATACGAAAGATGTTCAAAGCAAAAAGTATTCAACAAAAAAATGTGTTGCTTATGCGGCATAGTAGGAGAGGTGAATTATGAGTAAGGCAAATAGTGTTTTATGCTTAGATAAATTGATTTTTGATAATATTACATTTGAAAGATTTGGGCTTCAAAATGACAATAAAATTAAATTTGAATTAGGTATAAACATAGCTGAAAAAGAAAATGAAAATATATATCGTGTGCAGCTTCATTTGGTGGGTGATAAAAGGGATGAATACAGATTAGAAATTGTTCTAAGTGGATATTTTTCTTTTGATGAAAGTGTTGAAATTGATGAGGAAACTAAAGATGCAATAATTACGCAAAATACGGTTGCAATAATTATGCCATATTTACGGAGTGAAATTTCATTATTAACTGCACAACCGGAAACAGATTGTGTCGTGATGCCACCACTTAATATTGCAAACATAGTGAAAAAAAATAAGTAAAATTATTTACGGCTCTGAATTGAAATAGAGTTCGTTTTCGTACTGATTTGTAGTTGAACGTGTAAAAAGAGTCATCCGATGGTTGATGAAAATAGGTTAAAAAAATGTGAAAACTTGATAATGTTTTAAAAAGCCAATTACTAAGATTTGATGATATTTTAGTAATTGGCTTTTCTTTTTTGGGGAGGTGAAGAACGATGGATCAACTAGATAAAGAAGTCATAGAACACTTAAGTGAACCGGCGAGGCGTGTTTTTAAGAGTCTGGATTATCGTTCGCAAAGAAGAATGTTAAAGCAGGCAAAAGAAATGGCTTCGCGAGAAAAACTGAAGCGGCAACAAAAGGGATATGTAAAGAAAAGGAACATCAAGAAAAAGGATAAGAAGAAAAAGAAATCTGAAGAAAGAGGTAGTTCATTGAAAAGAAGGGCTACCTCTTTTGCGTTCCATGAATCAAAGGAGCTGATGATAGAATCTTTGCATTTTCTGTTGCTTGGAAGCAGTGTTGCAGATGACTCCTATGAAAACAGAGATTCTCCGGGTACGAATGACACCGGAGGAAAAGGCAGCACTGAATAAGCAGGCAAGCCTGCATCATAAAACCATGAGCGAATATATTCGGAGTGTAGCAAAGTGCCCGCCGGATGTAACAAGGGATGAGTTTGAATCCTCCATTGTGCGGATGATTTATGAGATCAACAAGATTGGTGTCAATATCAATCAGATTGCAAAAAAGTATAACGAGCACAATTATGTGGAACCAAGTGAAGAACTGCTCTGCAAATTGGATGAAGTTTATGGAATGATGAAACATACCATACGGATTATGAAAGGTGATCGCAATGTCGCTCATTATTAAGATGGATACCATTAAGACGGAGGAACATTTACGAAAGTCTATTCCCTATATTATGAATGAGAAGAAAACGGAGGGGTTGTGTTTTAGCAATGCAGGCATTACACCGGAGCAGATTTTGGATACCTTCTTTTTGACGAAGCAGATGTATCCCACGCACGGAATCAGACAGGGGTATCATTTTAAGTTTTCTTTTTCTAAGGATGAAACAATCGCACCGGAAGATGCTTTGAGTTTTGTCCGGGAGTGGGTCGAGGAATATCTGGGAGATCGTTATGATTATGCCTGCTCGGTTCATAAAGACCGTGACCATATGCACATGCATCTGGTATTCAATTCCGTGGCAAGAAAGGGTGGAAAGTACCGGTATGAAAAGGGGGACTGGGAAAAAGTGATACGCCCGCTTACAAACCGGCTGGCTGAAAAATACCATACCAGACCATTAAAGGAGAAAGATCCGGCACTGGATTATTCACCCGATTACGACAGGAAGCAGGGAACAATGACGGGAAAAGAACGGGTGGAGCAGGATATTGACCAGTGTATTTTGGAAAGCAGATCCTATGCAGATTTCAAGAAGCGTCTGGTGCGGGATTATGATTACCAACTGAGGGAAGGAGTATCGAGAGAGCATGGTGTCTATCTTGCTTTGACACCGTCGGGGAGAGGAAAAGCCATTCGTACCTATCGTTTAAGTGAGGGCTATATGCCGGCAGACATTGACCGGCGCATTGCTTCAAAGACTACCGACAGAGTTCCAGTGAAAAGGGAGACAGCAGAAAAGAGAAATACAAAACTTGACTGGGCAATGAGCAGAAATTATCAGTTTATCCCTTATAAAGAAATGTCGGAATATCAGAAGGCAATGGTGCGGCAGGTGTTGGAGGCAAGGCGGTTGTATCAACGAACCGGAACACCGCTGTATATCCATGAACGAAGTGTCAGTATTCTTCGGAATATGAAAAATGAGACAAAACAATGCGGTGTGTATGTGAAACGAAGAGAAACAAGAAGAGTGCAGAAAGAACTCATCAAAACGATGCAGCAGAGGAGGAAGAAACAGTTATGACAACAGAACAGATGGCATTAGTAAAGAAACTGATCCAAAAGCATGAGATTGAAGCAACGGATGCCGAGTGGACACTGATTTTTCTGGGGGTCGGCTATGGATTGTCAGAACAGCAGATAGACAGTTATCTTGTGATGAATACTACTGACCTATTGGTAAAGCATGAAAAGATGCTCTGTCTTCTTTTGGGGATGGATTCAGGAATGCAGGGAGAAACCAATGAAATTCAAAATCCGGCAGAACGATTACAAATTAAACTGGAGCAACATTTTGGATGCAGAAAGTCCATGCACAGTTATGAAAGTGTGATGCAGTATGTGATTGAGGACAGTGACCTGTCAGCAGCACAGATCGAACAGCTTCGGAAAGCAGTAGAAGCAGGAATGCCGGCAGAGGACATTTTAGAAATGGCAAAGAAACGAAAGGATGTGATGGAGATACGGCGATGTATTGAATTTTATGAAATGATGCAGCGAAAAGGCAAACAGGAAAATGTAAAGAAAAGCAGGAGGGCAAGCAAATGAGTGAAGAATTACAGTCGTTAGTGCAGATCATAGAGTTATATGGAAGAGGTCTGGAAGGTTTAGGGAAAGCCATACGGTTTTCGGCAAAGGGAGCAGAGAAAGGAGTACAGATTGCACAGGTGAAAGCATTACAGCATCGAATGAAACTTCATTATGCCAGCGAGGGAACGCACAATACTATGAAGTTATCCGATCTGGAGAAAATGACAGGCGGTCGTTACACCATCTTAAACATTCCCTTGGAGGATGAGAAAGAGCTGATTGCCTTTTATGACCGGTTAAAGAAGTTAAAGGTTTCGTTTTCTGAGTTGCCGGACTTAAATCTCGGAGACGGCTATACACAGATTGCCTATAATCCGGATGCTGTGGAAAGTGTACGTCTGGTGATTGATTATTATAAAAAGAAGTTTCGGCAGGAAGCAAAAGAAATGGATCTGGATGAGTATTTTGGAACGGCAAGTCCGGGAGGACTGGAATATCTGGACGAACTTGCTGCCAAAGGATATGAGGGCAGGATGCACGAGGAGCAGTTGGAAGAGATCCAGGAAAGAATCAGTGATAAAGAATATCTTCCCATCAGCATCAATGTGGAATCACTTCTTCTGCGGGAAGAAAAGGATGCCTATCTGTTTCGCATTCCCCGTGGCAGACTAGGAGAAGATCTTTCCAGTGCCATACGGATCAAAAAGTCAGACTGTATTCTTTTGGATGAAGGGAAGACGGTGATTACCTGTTTGAAACGGGATGGAGAACTCTGGGGATATGCACTGGATCAAAGGAAAAACATCAATGAGAAAGAAAAAGTGAAACTGGATATTACAAAACTGGAAAAAGCATTTGCCCCGGTAGGCGATGACCGTGTGAAAATGATCGGGAAACTAAAGCCGGAGTATGTAGCAATCTTTCCATCTTTTCATGAGGGACAGGAGGTTCAGAAAAAATCTTCTGTCCCTCATTTGGCTTCGGAGAAAACAGTGGAAAAAGTGCTGTCCCTTGAAAAGATGAAAGAGCGCTATCAAAGTCCGGAGTACATTCCGGTTACTTTTGATATGGAGACGCAGATGGTGGCAGAATCTCCGAATCTGTATATTGCCAATCTGCCGAAAGAACAGCAGGAATCAAAGGATTTTGTGCGTTGTATCTGCCTGGACAAGGAGACAACCAGCTTATCGGATGACGGAAAGCGGCTGCTCGCTTATTTGAAACGATCGGATATGTCAGAGATCACAGAACTGGATCCGAATGGAAAGGAGCTGCGAAAGTATGTAAAGAAAAACGAAGAGATTGCGACAGAGTGCTTGAAACATCAGCGAGGCAGGTGGAATACAGACAGTCCGTCTTTGGAAAAGAGGCTGCTGCAAAAATCTGTCAACACTCCGAAGAACAAAAAAATGTAGAGGTGATTCTGGTGAAAAAACAAAAAGGGAAAAGCCGTGCAACTCATGTTGCCGGTGACATGAGAAAACAAAGACTGCGGAGTTTATTACGAGTGTGTGTGGCATTGTTGCTGCCCACACTCTATTTATTTTACTGTTTAAGCGGATTGTATATCTTAGATGTGGAAATGGCGAAACTGAAGGCACAGATTGTCTGGTGCTTATTACATCCCATGAAGATATATAACGATAAAAGTCTCAGCATGGTGTTTGTCGGCGGACTTTTATGGATGGTTTTAAGTTTCACGGCGTATAGCAGAAGTGACCATAACCGGATGCCAGGCAATGAATTTGGCTCTGCCAAGTGGGGCGAAGTACGGGAGTTTAATGAAAAATATGCGGCAAAGACAGCAGACGAGGAAGGCGGTTTGTCACCGGAAAATAAAGTGCTGTCACAGAATGTACGGTTTCGGTATGATTCCGATACTCTTCGCAACAACAATGTGTTTGTCGTTGGTGGAAGCGGTGCCGGTAAGACCGCTTTTTTCCTGACACCAAACCTACTGTCTCTGCATGACTGCAACATTTATACCGATCCAAAAGGAAGCCTTGTGGAAGAACTGGGAGCATGGCTGTCAGAGCAGAGAGATACCAGAGTATATACATTGAACCTGTGTGAAATGGAAAAAAGTATGCACTTTAATCCGTTTCTCTACATCCGCAGTAAAAGTGATGTGACCAAACTGGTGACGAATCTGATACAGAATACAAACTCCCCAAACATTAAAAATTCAAGTGCAGATCCATTTTGGGAGAAGGCGGAACGAATGTTTCTGGAGAGCCTTTTCCTCTATGTATGGATGGAATGTCCCAAGGGAGTATATAATCAGAAACGAGGGCGGGCGGAACTATTGCAGAAAAACTGGAAAACGATTTTATATCTGCTGGATGAGGCTCAGTTTGTGGATGCGGACACACCGCCGAAACTGGATCTGCGTATGGAAGAACTGGCAAAAAAGAAGCCGGATCATCCGGCGGTAAAAGCCTATCAGCGATACCGGGGAGGTCCGGATGAAACGATCCGTTCTGTCATTATGACCGTAAATGCCCGTATGCAGCCTTTCGATAATGAGGAACTATTGGAAATCTTTTCATCCAATGACATTCCGTTGGATGAGTTTGGCACCGGAATTGACGGAGATAAGAAAACAAAAAGCAGTCTGTTTATCATTATCCCGGATGACGATGATACCTTTAACTTTGTGCCGGGCATGGTTTACACGCTGCTTTTTCAGGAGTTGTACCGTCAGGCAAGATTCTTTAGTGGAAAGCTGCCGATGGATGTTGGGTTCTGGCTGGATGAAATGGCTAATGTCAAGATGCCGAACAACTTTGATAAGATTCTTGCAACCTGTCGAAGCCGAGGTGTGTACTGTGTACCGATTTTACAGTCCCTGGCACAGTTAAAGACACTTTTTGCGGATGGTGCATGGGAGGGAATCGTGGGAAACTGCGATACTTTTATCTATCTTGGTGGAAATGAGGCAAGTACCTACGAGTATGTGTCAAAGTTACTTGGTAAGTGGACGATTGATAAACGAACCAGCGGGGAAAGCAAAGGCTCCAGTGGCTCATACAGTCAGAATTATGATGTACTCGGCAGAGAGCTGATGTTAGAGTATGAGCTGCGTCTTTTACCGGATGATGAATGTATCATCTTTGTGCGTGGGGAAAATCCGATCCGGGATAAAAAGTGGTTTCCGTGGGAGCATGAACAATACTTAGAAGCAAGAAAGTGTGGTGCTTTTAATCCCAAAGAGCAGCAAGAAAAACAGGAAAAACCGATGGAAGAATGCGAATTTCTCGGCGAAGAATCCCTGAATTATCTGAAACTGCAGAAAGATAAAAATGAAAATATCCGGTTGTATGAACTGGATGCTTTTTCGTTTATGATGGTGGATATGGATGAGATGGAAAAGAAGATTCATTCCACTCCAAACGATAAAAAGGGAAAGGCAGGAGAGCCGACCATTACTGCCGGTATGATACAGTCAGCCCTTCATGCGGAAAAAGAGCGGGAGGAAGCGGAACGGAAAGCGTGGTTTGTAGAAAACTTTGATTCGCTGACACTTCTTGACATCTATGCTTCCGAGTGGATCGGTGAGATACGAAGAAATGTGATAAGGGATCTGCTGCAGGCACAGGCTCCGGAAGAAGTAATAAAGTCAATCATCCGTCCGGAAATAGAGGAAGGTCAGGTGCTGCAGAAAAAGGCAATGTGGCTGGAGATGAAAGGAAAGTGAAATTGATTGGCAATTAGGCTTTAATGATAAGAAATTGCGTGTTGATTATTTTTATGATAATGTTGCGTTAAAAAAGGAGAAAATCATGAAAAATCAGCAAGAACTAATGGAGGAGTATTTATTTTATGGAAAGTTACAAAGAAATTTGGATGAGAAAACAATACGTGCGTATCAGACTGATTTAAAACAGTTTTTTCTTTTTGCCGGAGGAACAAAGTTGGTAAGTTCTAAAGAAACAATTCGTCAATATATCTTGCACCTGCATGCAACCTATAAGCAAAAGACTGTCAAAAGAAAAATAGCAAGTTTAAAAGCATTTTACACATATTTAGAGCAGGAAGAGATTATAGAAAGTAATCCGATGCGAAAAATCCGGACAGAATTTCGGGAAGAAAAGGTATTGCCCCGTTGTATCCCATATTCAGTTCTGCAATCATTATTGAGTAGTATGTATGCGAAAAAGAACGTAGAGGGTACGATATGTAAAAGAAAATTGCTGATTCGTGATATAGCAGTAGTGGAGATCCTTTTTTCTACAGGGATAAGAATCTCGGAATTGTGTAACTTGAAACAGAAAAACATAGATGTTGAACAGGGAATATTTTGCATAAAAGGAAAAGGTAGTAAGGAACGCTATTTGCAGATAGGAACGGAAGAAGTGTTAGAACAGTTGAAAGAATACAAGAGGTATTGGGACAAGGAATTGCAAATGAGCGAACTGTTTTTTTTTAATCGCTATGGGAGTCGATATTCTGAACAGTCAGCACGCCGGATGATTCAACGCTATACTCAAGAAGCAATGATTGAAATGCATATCACACCACATATGTTTCGTCATGCGTTTGCTACGTTACTTCTGGAGGAAGATGTTGATATACGATTCATTCAGAAAATGTTGGGACATGCTTCGATCACAACAACACAGATTTATGCAGAGGTTGCGTCAAAGAAACAGATGGAGATACTTAAGATGAAACATCCTAGGAATCGGATGGAAGTGTTTAAGAAAAATGTTGAAATAAAGGATGAGGGAGTGGTATAATCATTTTGGTACTGATAATTAAATATTATCGGACGGAGAGATGTGCTGTGGCGGATAATTTTTAGTTATCCGTCAGATATTTAACATTTACAAGGGGGACAAGTAATGAATGGTAATTTTATTGTCAGCTTAGCATCATATTCAAAACGAATAAATACATTACATATCTGCTTAGAGAGTATTTTTTCACAAACATTAACACCAAAAAAAATCATATTATATCTTGATAATTCTGTACAAATAGATGCACTTCCTGTGGAAATTACAGCATTTATTGATAAAGGATTAGAGATTATATCTGTTAGTGATGATATTCTTTCTCACAATAAATACTATTATACTTTTAAAGAATATCCAGATGATATTATAATAACTGTTGATGACGATGTGATTTATGGCGAAAATACTTTTTTTAACTTGATGCAAACCCATTTGAAATTTCCTTATGCTGTCTGTTCAAACAGAGTGACTTACATAATGTTTACTAGTAATTGTAAAATTACTTCGTATAATGATTGGATATCCGAATATGATAAACTGTTGTATCCGTCAAAAAAATTGTTTGCTGTAGGAGTTGGAGGAATTCTTTATCCACCACATACTTTCTCTAGTGAGGTGTTCAATAAAACAAACATAAAAAAATTTGCTTTAACTGCAGATGATATTTGGTTAAAATTTATGGAATTAAAAAATAATGTTCCTGTAGTATGGAGCGGTCAATTACCGCAGCATCCTGAGCGAATTCCAAACACCCAAAAAGTAGGATTATGGCGTACTATAAATAAATATAAAAATGATGAATATATTCAAAATTTGGTAAAAGTTTATGATATGGATTTATTTTCACTAATTACGAAAGGAGATGATTATATTGGATAAACCATTATTGACAGTTATTATACCGGTATACAATACATCTGAATATATAGATAGATGTATTGAATCTGTTATAAACCAAACAGAACAAAATATAGATATTATTATAATAAATGATGCTTCCACAGATAATTCAAATGCTATTATCCAAAATTATGCTGCAGCATATCCTAGAATAAACTATATTAATCTTCCTTCTAATATTGGTGTTGGAAATGCACGTAATATAGGAATTAGTAATGCAAAAACTAAATATATTGCATTTATTGATAGTGATGATTGGGTTGATACAACATATTACGAAAATATGTTAGAGTGTATGGTGATAAATCATAGTGATATTTGCATTTCTGGGATAAAAACAGAAGTGGATGATGTATATGCATGGAAATATCGTTACCAATATCCATCTAATTTTACTGTAGATGGAAATTTTTGCATTCATGCCCTTACTAAGCAATACAATTCAGATATATCTATTTCTCCTATTGTAAATAACAAGATTTATAATAAAGAACTGATATTGACTAATAAAATTGAATTTGATAAATCAAGACGAGCGCAAGACCTATTTTTTAGTTTTATGACATTCGTTTATGCCTCAAGGGTTTCTATTTGCTGTGATTGTTTTTATCATTATTACCAAAGGAACTTCTCTGCAACACATAATTTTTCAGAACAGTATGTAGATGATTATTTTTATATTTTATATACATTAAAATCCGAACTAAAAGAACGAAAACTATATTCTAAATATCAGAAAGAATATATAAAATATGTCAATCATTATATGACAAAGTTAATTAATAACATGTTCAACAATGTACAAAAAGAGGACGAACAAAGATATTATTTTATTTATATTTTAAAAAAAGCAAGCACAATTATTTCAATAGAAACTATAATGGAGTATATTGATATAACAAAACTGAAGGATTTTTGGATACTACGTTAAAGAGTCAGGGAAAAAAGTCTGAAAACAATTGAATAGAGATATTCCTTTAAGGTCTTCTATGATAAAATACAATCAAATAGGAGGTCTTAATTTACGGCAAACAGAAAAAAAGAGGTTTATAAACAAAAAACAATGACAGAAGGAAAAAGAAACATCATTCAGGGCTTGTTGTGGAAGTATGATATTGAAACTGCTGATGATATCCATGATGCACTAAAGGAGCTTCTTTCCGGAATTCTTAATGAACTGATGGAAACAGAAATGGATGATCATTTAGGGTATGACCGTTATGAGCGTTCTGACGAAAAGAACTATAGGAACGATACAAAATCTAAACGAGTGCGCAACAAATATGGTGAATTTGAAGTAGATGTTCCACAGGACAGAAACAGTTCTTTTGATTCTAAAATTTTGCCAAAACGACAAAAAGTTATTTCAGCAATTGAGGACAAAATTATTTCAATGTATGCAAAAGGAATGACTACACGACAGATGTCTGAAACAATCGAAGATATTTATGGATTTGAAGTTAGTGAGGGCATGGTATCTGATAGCACAGATAAGTTATTACCTCAAATTGAGGAATGGCAAAATCGTCCACTTGCCTCCGTGTATCCTATTGTATTTATTGGCGCTGTTCTTTGGATATTCTTGATTCAGGAAACTTTAATTCCGGAAATGTGGAAACCGGTGTTCCGGATATCTTAATTCTATGCTCAGATGGCCTTGCAGGTATTAAAGATGCTATTTCCACTGCGTTCTCAATGACAGAGCAACAACGATATATTATGTATTGTTCATATGGCTTGCACTATACTGAAATATGTAGCTAATAAGGACATGAAAGTTTTTGCAAAGGACTTGAAAACCATTTATGTCAGTCCGGATGAGAAGAATGCTTTAAAACAGCTTGAATTAGTCACTGAAAAATGGGGGCCTTTATATCCACATGCAATGAACCGATGGAAAGAAAAACGGGATGCTGTTTCACTAATATTTAAGATTTCAAAAGATGTTTGTACGGCTTTCCACACAACGAATGCTATCGAGTCATTTAATGCATCATATCGACGCCTAACCCGACAGAGGAGTGTATTTACAAGCTTACAGGCATTATTAAAAGCATTGTATTTAGCTACTTTTAAGGCGACAAAAAAATGGACTATGCCGATCAGGAACTGTGGAAAAGTGCGAGGCGAACCAACAATTATGTGTCCAGACAGGATGCCGGAATAGAAAAAATTATAAAAAATCAGCCTAGATTTCTTGAGCTTTATTGGCATGCCAACAAGAATCTGATACTTATAAAATAGGGTCAAACTAATTATCATAGAAAATCTTAATTTACAGAGAGAATTTCACAAACTCATGTTAAATCCCTCTGGCTAACTAAACTTTTTGTAGTTTTTTAAATTAAGGGTAATAATTTTGTTCAGTATATATTACCCTAATACTGTTGCACAAATATTATATTATAGGTATACTAATTCTCATGGAATATTTATTAAAAAAATCGTGAAGACGACCTTTTTTCTCGCTATTATCCAATCTTTGAATTGCATATGCCATATGATCATATATACCATAATACTTATCCTCTTCAAACCTACTTTTATTTTTTTCAAACCAAGATAGAAGTTTTTCAACTCCTTGAGAATTGTCAATTTTTCCTATTGCTTCAACAATACTTCTAGTTACATAATTATTCTCCTCGATTTCTAGCCTATTATAAAGTGCATCTAATGCAACTTGCAAATGTTTTTCTCCTATTATATCAACCATAGACTCTCTAATAAGAGAATTTGGACTATAGATGGAGTTAATGATACATTCGTTGACTTCATCGTAGCCGCAGCTTAATAATAATCGCTCCAATTTATATCTATTTAAATCTATGTTAGTTGCTCGTAGTTTTGAAAAATATTGCACAATCCAAGGCAAGCAAATATTTAATATCTTTTTCCCTAAAACAAGTTTATTCAGTAAATCTATTTTCCATGAAATTTCGTCAGGTAAATTAAAATTATCCTTAATGAATCTTGTTACAAAGACTTCTACTATTTGAATATATTCACAATTATAAATTAACTCAAAATATATTTTTAAAACACCTTCTAAAACATCAAATCTGTTATTGGCAACTGTTTTCCGTATCAAATTTTCATAGCGCATAAACAACATTTCAATTATATTGGAATCCACTTCAATATTTTCACCGTTTAGCATTTGAGTAACCAAAACAATATCTTTATCCAATTCACATCTTAGATATTCTACAAAATTTTCTTGATTGTCTGATACAAAGGGAATTATGCCTTTGATATTTAAAATTTCGTAGAAGTCAGACAAATATTTGTTGTCTTGTATACATTTTTTGATTTGAGCTGTCAACAGTTTCAAATTATCAGTTGTATACTCTATGTACTGCAAATGCTTCAAATCAAAAGGGTATGTAATATCCTTATTCTGGTTAGATTTTTGTTTAATTATTATGATATTTGTAGATTCCTTAAAAGAATGTGCAATTCCTAATTCATAAAATACATTCGGATTATTATGAGTCAGTTCCGCAATAATAAATCTTGAACTAAACATTTCGGATAATATTTTATTAAAGATTATGGGTGAGCCAGATACATCATCTGCCCGATTACATATAAATCCAATATTGTCTAACTCATTTTTAATTGTTCCATACACAATATCTAAATCATCCGAAAATTGCATGAGTACAAAGCATTTATTTTTTTGAATGGTTATCTTTTCATTTCTATATTGTTTTGGGTAAATTTTATACTTGTCCATTGTTACCTCCAATAATTCGTGTATATTTCAAATTTAAGCAACAGATAACTAAAAATTATCCGTCACGACCACATCTTTCCACCCGATAATATTTAATTATCAGTACCAAAATGATTTTTTGATTACTGATAATTATTAAGTAATAGAAGTATTGTGTTCTCTGATTTTCTTGGGGATAGTGAATTGTTAGAACAACAAATTGAACAATATCTAACACTGGATACATTGGATGTATCGGTAAAGCATGCAAAGGTCTTGTGCATAATCTTCGTTATAGAGAATAATATAGGTAATTCAGATATTTATTGCTTGATTGAAAATTAATTTTGGTGAAAAGAATAAAAAAGACTGAATAGGATGAATATATTGGGATGGAAAGCCACTAGAGGCTTGGAAAACTGGTCTAGGAATGAGGTGAAAAAAGTAGATGAAATAGATAATATGAAGTGACCTCACATTTGTAGCAACGTGGATTTACCTGTATACTAAAGTTTGACTAAAAACAAAGGTAACAGGGATTACCGCATACAAAAGGAGATCACTCATATGAAAAGAATACTAAAAATCGGCATGGATGTCCATACCACAAATTACACATTATGCGCAATGGAACCAATCATCGGTGAGGATGATCGTGTATTTGCAACAATCAAGGTAACACCGGATTATAAAAATATTTTGATGTTTATTGAAAATTTGAGAATGAAACTTGGATTAAACGATGAATACGATATCCAGTGTGGATACGAGGCAGGATGTCTGGGCTACTCGCTCTATAATCAACTGACAGCCGCGGGAGTCAAATGTGTGATACTTGCACCAACTACCATGCTTACACCGCAAGGTGTGAGAATTAAGACAGATATGCGTGATGCATATATGATTGCCCAGTGTTTGTCATATGGTGGTTATCATGCTGTTTATATTCCGACTGAGGCTGATGATTCGGTAAAAGAATATCTTCGCATGAGAAATGATCATAAACTTGCCTTAAAGAAAATCAAGCAGCAGATCAACGCATTCTGCATCAGACATGGATTTTGCTATGATGGGACAAAATGGACTCTGGCACATCTAAAATGGCTGAAGAAACTTGAAATCACAAATGAACTATATCGAGAAACACTTGACGAATACATGGCATCATACGAAGAACAGGAAGCCAAGATTGAGAGATATGATAAGCAGATCGAGGAAATCGCGGAGCAGACAAAGTATTACGACAAAGTCAAATTTTGAAAGATTTGCAAAAGGGAACCAGTATGCATCGTATCTTGGGCTCACTCCGGGAGAAAACTCAAGTTCAGACAGCATACACCGCCTTGGAATAACCAAAGCAGGAAACAGTCATTTGAGACAGCTTCTGATAGAGGCATCTGGCGGAATCTGCAAGGGTGCTGTGGGACACAAATCAAAAGAATTAAGAGCAAGGCAGAATGGTAATACAGCAGATGTGATAGCGTATGCTGATAAGGCGAATACGAGATTGCGGAGCAGATACTATAAATTCATACGACATGGAAAGAAAAGAAATGTGGCAGTGGCTGCAATAGCAAGAGAACTGGCATGTTTTGTATGGGGCATGATGACAGATAATATCGAAATGAAAGCAGCTTAGCTGTATATCATAGTCATCTGTCAGTCAAGGGTGCAAAGCACCGCAAAAGCGGCAAGCCCTTGACAAACAGCTGTTTATGATAAATGGGTAGCTAAGCAGAAAAAGCAGCATACTGCAGCTGTTTCTGCCAAAAGTAACAGGTAAATAATCTGACAGCATTAGAAAAGAGCTGTGGTCACTGTAAGGTCTGGGTTATCTGCGTTCACTCTATGTGCGCACATGAAATACTGTGATCCACGCGAATAGATCGTAGAACCCAACGGCGGACCATTAGCCTGTAGGTAACCAATCCACGTATAACAGAGTGGCCAACTGCCGGGGACTGTTAAACTAGGGCTCTTTTCCAATGCTGTCAGGAAAACAAATGTGACCGGAGTTAAGAAATATTTTCTTGAAATTAACTCTTGACAAAAGTCACTTCATAACAGAGTTTTATGATAAAACAGAGTGCTATTAGTCGGAGAATTCAGTTGGAAAGTAAGTTGGGGAAAGGATAATTAATGATATTAGATTAACCATAGAAAATAAACAAGAACGTTGTGTATCTGTTTCTTTTTTATATTCGAGAACAATTGTACAGCATGGTAAGAGTTATAGCTTGTTTTATAAAAAAATCAAAATGTTACAATCATTACGTGGAAAACTATTTTAAGGGAGAAAATAAGCATCATGGAATATAGTGGAAATTCTTTACGATGTAGTATTAAAAATACAGTCCGCATGGCAGCAATTATTGCTTTTGGTGGACTTCAGGATAAGGTGCAAATGCCCAAATTCACCGAGAATTGTGCGGGTTCTTCTTTGTATGAACGATTGACACATATGATTGATGCTGGAGAATTGAATGAGGCAGAAAATGATCTTCTAGATGTGATTGACGTAAATAAAAAAACAGATTTAGAAATGGCATTGGCGATTTATGATTACATGAATGACAAGGAAGACAGTTTTCTTGAGCAAAATGATTATACTAGGGAGGAGATTGAAGATGGGATAAAGATGGTTATGGTCTTATACGGATATCAGGGAATATTTTAAGAACACATAGGAGAATAGAGATGTGGAATTTGCAAAGATTTTCAAAAAAGACAGCAATCATTTGTGAAGATGGGATAAAATTAACATATGGTGAATTGGATACATTGCAGAGTCAGTGTGTCCGTTTTATGTCCCAAAGACGAAAATTGGTACTTCTGATTGTAGATAATAGCATGGAAAGCATTATTCTGTATATCTCCTGTATTCAAAATAAGATTCCAATCATGTTGATGGAAGATTCCATGAGAAGGAACGAATTGGAAAGTATTATCATGGCTTATCAACCATTTTACGTATGGATGCCTAATGGATATATGTTGGTTCATAACTATTCGGATTTTGGCGTATTTCGCGGATACAGGTTGATGATAAGTAATGAGAATGAAAAAGTTGTACCAATAAATTCGAATTTGGCACTCCTCCTATTGACATCGGGAAGTATGGGTGGAAGGAAATGTGTGCGTATTAGTTATAAAAACATAGACGCAAATCAAAATTCAATTGTAAAAGCTTTGGAGATAACACGACAGGATGTAGCCATGATTATGTTGTCAATATGTTATTGTTATGGGTTATCTGTTGTAAATTCCAATCTTTCAGCGGGTGCAACATTACTATTACCTAAATCAAAACTTTTTGAAAAAGAATATTGGGAATTTTTTGATAGAAACAAAGGAACTTCTATATGTGGTGTCCCATATACATATGAAATTCTATTTAAAACAGGTTTTATGTTTATGAAACTAAATCACCTTAGATTAATAACGCAGGCTGGAGGAAAATTGGAAAAAAAGTGGCTGCGTAAATTATTACAATACTCTCAGGATAAAGAAATAGATGTTGCTGTTATGTATGGACAGACAGAAGCTACAGCCAGAATGAGCACATTCTTTTTGAATCGTTTTCCAGAGAAAATCAATAGTGTAGGGAATGTCATTGATGGAGGTAAGTTTTGTATAGAGAAAGCCGACCCAAATGGCATTGGAGAGGTGGTGTATTTTGGGGAAAATGTTTCAATGGGATATGCTGATGGAGTTTCAGACTTGTACTTGGGAGATAAAAATACTCAGAAATTATATACAGGGGATTTAGGTTATTTGGATGCAGAAGGATTTTTGTATCTAACAGGAAGAAAGAAACGTTTTGCAAAGATTCATGGGTATAGAATAAATTTGGTGGAATTAGAAGAACTTCTGGAACAGAATAGCGGAGCAAAAGTGGTATGTATAGAGAATGCAGAAAAGATTACGGTGTGTATTTTACATCAAAGCGACTATGAAAAGGTGTCATCAGCATGTGATTTGCTTGATTTGGATTCACGACTCTTGGATATAAGAAAAGTGAAGAAAATCCCAAGAAATTCTTATGGAAAAGTGTTGTATGAAGCATTGCGAAAAGAAATCTGTGTTATGAATGACTATCAATAGGAGACGAAATATGTTTTTTAAAGAAAAAAAAGAAAAGATATTATCGATACAGGATATAGAGATAAGGACATGGGCAGAGCAGAATTTTATGTTTTCCATTGTCCAGAATATGGAGTCGGGGTGGGATTGGATTATGAATCATTTTATCCAACTGCGTGGCGCACAATATGTTGATTATAAATGGGGCGGACTTGATACTAATATAACTTTTTATCCCTATGCCATGCATAATCTACATCCAGGAATGATGGATTTATGTCCGTTTATTCATAAATATATGATACCACGGTCTTTGGTAACAGCCAATTATAAGAATTTTCATGAATATGTGGAATGTGCGGTTGATTCTGGGTTTTATCTATCTACATATTTGGACCAGTTTTTTCGTCAGGACATGCAGGGAAAACCTGGTTTTCATCATCCTAATTTTATATATGGATATAGTAGAAAAAACAATGAAGTATATATCATGGATAATTTTGAAAAAGGAAGGTTTGGAAAAAGGACAATTACTTATCAGCAATTAGACAGAGCCTATGAGCTTGTTCCAGGGGATTTATGGGTGGTATGTGTATTCTTATACCAATTATACCCATACCAGCACAAATTTGTTCCGGGATACGTGAAAGAACAGATACTGGATTATTTAGAACCGGAAAAGGGGATTTGTTATTTTAACCGTACTGTTTGCACAGAACCATTACACGAAGATGAGAGTTACTATAATAAAGTATATTTTGGCGTGAATTGCTATGAACTATTGCAAGAGTATCTGAAAGGAATCCGAGATTTAGCTGAAGGTTTTCGGGACAAGGACTGGAGAAACTTCTCTATGTTGTGTGATCATAAGCATGTGATGGTTCAGAGATATGAATATATGCTGGAACGAGGATATATTCGGGAGGATTGTATACTATACGAGAGATTGAAGGGGTTAGAAGATGAGTGCGTTAAAATGCTAAATGTATTTCTAAAATATACTTTGACAGGAGATGTGAAGTACATAGACTCCGTATTGAATATGCTACACAAAATCAGAGATGAAGACATTTGTTGTATGAAAATATTCGTTGAAATGATAATTGATTAAAGATGGAGGTAAAAGCGAATGATAGAAAAACAAATAATTGAAATGATAAGTGAAATCAAAGGATACGATGCAGATGCTGAAATATCTATTCAGGGGAAGAAGTTTTTTGAAGACTTTGGTTTTGATTCTATTGATATCATGGAACTGGTAGTACGAGTAGAAGAAAAATACTGCGTCGACTTTGCAAAGGAAGGTATGATTGGCATTTTAAATGATTGTGACAAATTGATTCAGTATTTAGAAGAAAGGAAAGATCCATAAAAGAAAGGTAGATTTGGAGAATGGAATTAGAGAATTATAAAACAGTTCAAGGGTATGAGTGTTTGAATTCCTGCATTGTCAATTTTCTTCGAAATGAAGGGTATCCGGTAAATTTGTATGATGTACTCATTATAGGTGAGGGGTTGGAAATTATTTATAGTAGGCAGAGGGGATTTCCTGAGATACAGACTTCTATATATGGAGCGAATTTTCGTTACTTGGAAAAAACAAGGATATCATACAGTTGTAAGAACTATCATGGAAAGAATCCGGGAGAGTTTTTTAGAAAACAGTTTTTGGCAAATAAGAGAATGATATTGCGGGTAGATGCACAAAAATTAATATACAATAAAGCGTTTCATCAGGAAGAAAGTATACCTCATTTTGTAAATTTAATTGGAATCAGTGATGACTTGAAACTGGTGAAAATTGGTGATGGATGTGCACCTGCCTATCAGGACAGCATTTTTGAAGACTGGATGGAGATAGAGGCACTTGGATATGCATGGGGTGAAATGGGATGCGAATATATTGAATTTGATTTGAAGGATAGCCCAAAATGGAAAATTGATAAATATAAAACAAAAGATATTTTTTCGAATTATAGAAAAAAAGATAGTCAGAGATTTACAAATAGATTCTTTCGAAAAGATGTCTATGCTATAGAGACTTTTCAGAGAGTGCTTATCTGTAGTCTCCAAAAAAATAAGGAATTATCTAATGGAGAAATTGGTTATTACATTTGTCAAAGCATCAAAATCAATGGGATACTTCCATTAAAAAAGATTTTGTATCAGTATTATCTGGATGTTGAAAAAGACAAACAGTGCATTAAAAATACTAAAATCTTGGTTGAGTTATGGGAGCAGTTTTCGTTTTTGTTAATTAAATTATTGGTAAGCGGAAAGGCAGATGTGATTCAGAGGGTCGAAGAGGTTTTATCAGAAATTGTAAAGGTGGAAAAAGATTATGCAAACGCAGTCGCTATATGATAGGAAGAATGTATTTTCACATTCCGGTGGAGAAATCGGATTTTCCGAAAAGATGGGAATATTACGGGATGTACTTGACGAAGAGTTTCGGCAGATGGCTTTGTCGGTAGATGCAAAAGAAGAGTTTTATCCGGTGTTGCTTCAAAGAAAATCATTGGAAAAGACAGGATATTTAAAGCATTTCCCAGGATATTGTTTGTTTTGCAGTAGTTTACATAGCGAAGCGAAATATGTCCTATCTCCTTCTGCATGTTTTCATGTATATGAGCATTATGAGAATTGTACATTACCTAGAATGAAAACTATCACTCTTCGTCAGAATGTTTTTCGAGAGGAATGTGACAAAGGATGGATGGAGTATGGAAGGCTGCGGGATTATACCATCCGGGAAATTGTTTTTATAGGAAATCAGGAATATGTGGAAAAGCAGCGTCAGATTACTATGGACAAAGCGAAGGAACTGGTAGAAAAACTTGGTCTGGAATATCAGTTCGCGTTGGCGACTGATGCATTCATGGCGCCAGAGATGAAGAGATTTAAGACAATTCAGTTACTGAAAAAAAGTAAATATGAACTGTTGCTATCCTATGAGGGAGAGCAGAGGCTGGCAGTAGCTTCCTTTAACTTACATGAAAATGCGTATACAAGTCCTTTCCATATTGATGTACAAGATGTGAGCCAGACGGTAACGGGATGTGTTGGTTTTGGTTTGGAACGCTGGGTGTTGGCATTTGTAAGACAGTTTGGATGTGAGTCGAAAAAATGGCCGGTGTATATGCAAGAGAAGTTAGATGGATACAAGTAGCATATTGCACCTTGTATATAACTAAAATATGGAGGTTGATGATGGAAAGGGATATTCAGGAACTGATAGTGAAAATCTATCAGGAGGTCATGGAAGAAACAGAAAAAATCGATTTAGAAAAGGAATTGGAATGGGACTCTTTTGATAAGATGCGGTTTGTACTTCGGATGGAAGAACAAATCGGGAAAAGTATGGATGATATACTGCTAGAAGTGGTAAAGGCAGGAACATTGAAGGAGGTGGTGGAAAGTATAGGGAACATGTATAGATAATATGAGAAAGAATGGAGGGACAGTAACTATGAAAGAAAAAATACTTCGCATGATAAAATATGCATATACTAATGTGCCATTATATGAAAAAAAGAATATTGATATTACTTCGATAAAAGATATTAAAGATGTACCAGTAATCAGAAAAGAAGAGATTATGGTTGATTGGGAAGAAGGGATTAGTAGTAATTATTTAATGAAATATTTGCAAGGGAAATTGATGTCTTCATGGACTTCTGGTTCTACAGGAAAGTGTTTACGTGTTTTGTGGACAAAAGAGCAGTACAATCAGTCATTATTACCCTTGTGGATATTACGGCACCGGTTTTATGATATAAAGCCAACCGATAAGTTTTGTTATTTTTATAATACACCAAATGTAGAGCATAGGAAGAAAGGGAACGTATTCTATGAAATAATTGAGAATTCTATGGGATTTTATAAAAACAATCTTTCAGAGGAAGTGATTTGCAACATCATAGATATGATAAAGGAATATAGTCCTAGATGGTTAATGTTACAGCCAAGTACTGCCGTACTTATTGGACGAACCATGGAAAAGTTGGAGATTTCGTTGTCTTCAGTGGAATATATAGAACTTTCAGGAGAAATGCTTTTTGAAGAAACTAGAAATTATTTGAAGAAGATTTTTGGATGTACTATTGCCAATCAATATGGTTGCAATGAATTGAATTCTATAGCGTATGAGTGTCCTGAGGGAAATTTGCATTGCTTAGAATCGAATGTTTACGTTGAGGTAGTAAAAAAAGAAAAACGAATAGAAAATAAAGAAGAGGGAGAATTATGTCTTACTACGTTAAATAATGAAACTATGCCCCTTGTGCGATATGCGATTGGTGATAGTGGATTGTTAAGATATCACCATTCTTGTAACTGTGGACTAAAAAGTCCGATATTAGAATTGACATCAGGAAGAATTAGTACATACATTCAACATGAGGATGGGACACTATTAAGTCCATATATTTTTATCCATGCGGTACACTCTATTATAGAAATGTTAGGAGATGTTATAATTCAATTTCGAGTCATTCAAAAAGAATATCAGAAATTTGAGGTGATTTTCGTTATATCGGATGAAGTATATGAAAATTTGGAAGAAATATCAGCTCACATCGAGGAGATATTTTTGAATAGTATAGATGAAAAAAGATTAAAAAATAGCAAATATATTTTTTTATATACTAATCATGTGTTTGCTGACGATAAAACTGGAAAGTGTACATATTTTGAAATGATGGTGTAGTGAATATAATAAAATATAGTCGTCTTCGAGAGTGTTTTCAGTTTTGTATATACTCAAAAAATGACATAAATGGAATATATTACTTTTTGCAAGAAGATAATATGTGGCGAATGTCAGAAATATTACAGAAGATGCTATAAAAAACTATATTCAGGAGCAGTTGGACGAATCACGCAGAGAAGATGATGATGGAACCGCTTTTTAGTGTTGCTAGCAAAAACTTGCAATACAAGTTTTTTAGGCGAGTTGTAACATGCCCCTTTTGGAGAGGCAAAAAACCACCGCTTGAAGTGTGGTGGTTGATGTTGTAGCTGTGACGGATATTGTAATCTAAGAATTCATGGAATGAGACTCTTGTTGATATGCTTTCAGTATTTCTCACATTATTGCTTTCTTGGATGTGTTGTTTTTTGTGTCATTATAAAAATCTCCAATCTGAGCAATGTAATATATGCATTGCTCAGATTGGAGATTTACACAAAATTTGGGATACTCCCGAGAAATTCATACTATTTCTTTATAAACTAAAAATTAACGTATTCTTTTATATCATCAGGTATCAAAGTGACACTTTTTTCTTTATAAATGACACCCTCATTACAATTTTCTAGAGCCAATGTATCAATTAACCAGTCTTCTTCTGAGTGACCCTTTAATTGGCATACATAGACTTTATCATTTGTTTGATCATTATAATAACCAAGGCAGTTTCCAATTAATTTTGTTCCAGTAAAAATTCCACAGGCGATGTATTCTTTGTTATTCCAAATTATAGTTGCATCATCAGCATAATCATATTCAAAGACAATAGGATTATCTGGAAGTTTTCGCTGAGAACCACAACTCGTTAAACATAAAATTATGGAAAGAAACAAAGCTCCTCTTATTGAAATGATTTTATTTTTTATCAAAGTTCAACCCTCCTTCCTACTACACATAAACTTTCGGATTCTTCAGCCCTTATTTTCTAAGGCGTTCAAATTCTATTTTTTCGAAAGTATCCCATTATTTTGCTGTTTCAGAGCCTATGCCACCATTAAAATGTATTTTATAGTTATGTTTTGAGCGTATTATTGTGCGCATTGGATGTATTAACTGCACTAATACATGTATATTATTACTTTCATTAGTTTTTGTCAACATATATTAAAATTTGAGTTTCCCCTTTTTTTTCAGAAGCTAAATCACATCCAAATTAAAAAAGCAAAAACACTGCACTAATGTTATAATTAAATCACGACAAAATAAATAAAACAAAGGAGTGTTTTTGCATGATTAATTGTAACAGATTGGGATATGAAATTAAACGGGATTTATCAAATTTTTCAGAAAAAATTTCGAACGGATTGAAACGACCACAAAGCAAATTTCTTTTACAAATGATTTATGGTATTTTAGCTGGAAATAAAGTTCATCTGAGTGAGATTGCTCGTTCTTTAAATGAGACGATTTTATTAAAGAAAACAATTGAAAGACTTTCAAGAAATTTTTTTGCCTTTAACCAAAAGGAAACGGTTATGGAAAACTATATTTCAGAGGTTAAAAAACAGATAAACGAAGAACAGGCGGTTATTGTCATTGATAATTCTGATATCACCAAACCATGCAGTCCGAAAATGGAAGCGATTTCTGATGTCCATGACGGAAGTACAGGAGAAATCAGAAAGGGATATTTTACTGTGGAGGCTGCTGTTCTTTCACAGAATAAAAAAATGCCTCTTCCCGTCTACGAAAAAGTCTTTTCGGCGGCTGAAAACGGTTTTATCAGTGCGACACATGAGAATCTCCAATGTTTGAAGTCGTTGTCTGCACATTTCTCAAAGAATTGTGTTCGTACACTTGACAGAGGATTTGACGCAAATGATTACTACAGATACTTCTTGCAGAATGATGAAAAATTTGTAATTCGTTCAAAAAAGAATCGTAATGTTATTTATAACGGAAAAACATAAAACATTATGGATGTTGCAGGTAAATATAAAGGGAATTATCGAATGGATTTTAAGGATAAACATGGCAAAAAGATAGAATGTAAAATTAGTTATATTCCTGTACGGTTATGTGAATTTCCAAACAAGGCTCTGGTTCTTGTGGCAGTATATGGTTTTGGTATGTAGCCAATGTTAATGCTTACAAATTTAGATGTATCTGAAAAGAAAAAATTATGTATGATTGCAACAAAAGTATATCTGATGCGATGGGGGATTGAGGAATATTTCAAGTTCAAAAAACAACAATTCAAATTGGAAGATTTACGGGTAATGTCTTTGTAATTAATCCGTAATTTAAATCTGTTTGCAACACTCGCCACTGGCTATATTGGTATGATGAGTTGTGAAAAAGAAGATACTATTTTTATGCTGGAATTAAAGGAATGTTCTAAGCGTATTTTTGATGTACCCCAATTTATTTTTTATGGATTAGGTTATGCCATTGAGCGTGTCCTTGCCAGAACACACTCAGGCATAAAAGGTTTCCTTTTGAAAAAAGAACAATCACAACAACTGACACTGGCTGAATGCTTTGCTGTATTGGGTTTCAAGTGATAGCGGTTTGAAAAATGGGGAAACTCAAAATATTAAAAAATGCTTAAGGTGCTTAAAGCAAGAGAACGATTGTGCCGAAAAAGATGTACTTTAGACTGTTGTGAAAAAATTGAAATAGAAAGATAATAAAGAAAAAATGGGGGATAATTATGAAAAAAAAGATAGTATTTATTGTATTTATATTATTTATATTGATTGCAGGAAATCAGTTTAGTGCAAAAAAAGAAGATACTAATAAACAATTATATTCATGTCATAATGATATAAGTTATAATAATAGATATGATTACTCTCAAGAGAAGTCTTTGGTTAATGGGGAAAAAATAGAATTGGGTACATTGGTAGACGCTGTATATCATAAAAAAAGGTTAAAAGAAAATAATATCGGGGTAGCTGTTTTGGATACAGGAATATATCCACATAAAAATTTATTGTATCCAAAGAATAGGATAATAGCAAACATAGATTTTGTTAATTATATAAAAGAAGTTTATGATGATAATGGTCATGGAACCGCAGTTGCAGGCATTATTGGTGGGAAAAGTAGTGATTTGAAAAGTTTGGAACATGGTGTATGTACAAATGTTAATTTTATATCAGTTAAAGTATTAGATTATCAGGGAAAGGGGAAAGTAGAAGATCTTATTAGAGGTTTAAAATGGGTTATACTAAATCGAAAAAAATATAATATTCGTATAGTGAATGTGTCGATGGGATATGTAGCTAAAGCGGATACAGAGAAGATCGAAAAATTAATTAAAAAGGTGAATAGGAAAGGAATACTTGTTATTGCAGCGGCGGGAAATGACAAAAAAGAAAGCGAGGTGCTAGAACCAGCAAATTGTAAGGGCGTTATTTCGGTTGGTTCATTACAAAAGATTGGGACTATATATAAGAAATCAATTTATTCAAAGTGTTGGATAAACTATCAAGGAGAAAAAAAGCCAGATATATATGCGTTGGGAGAAAACGTTAAAACATTAGATTGTAATGTATATTATAAAGGGAGAGGAAATAATAATGATACGATTGGATATTGCTATCAGAGTGGAACATCCATTGCAACTGCAATTGTATCAGGAGTGGTTGCTAGAATTATGAATAATCATCCCGATTGGTCGAACGATAAGGTGAAAAAAGAGATGATATCTAATTCCATTGAAATTGTAAAAGATGAGATTGATATATCACAACCAATTTTATATCTACGAGGAGAATAAATGTATGGATAAAAAGAAAAAAATACTAATTATACTTGTTTTTGTTATTGCTATGATTGTAACAGCTTGCATTACATTAACAATTCGAAATAAAAAAACAGAAAAATATATTATTATTGATGAAGACTTGTATTACAATGATAAGGTTTTTACAAGAGATGATAATAACTATTCAATAATAAGATTAGGGAAACAAATTGGAATGACGGATGAAGGTCAACAAGTTTTTTCGATTGAAAATCAATCTGAAGAGGAATGGATTTGCGTTCGGATTGAAGGTATAGAATATCTTTACAGGGAGATTAAAGTGCGTTCAATGGGGCTGAAAAAATTTTCTGTTGATAAAATTATAATCAAAGATCAGTTGGCGGCAGGAGGATATAAGGTCAGTATAACATCAAAGAAAATGATTAAAACAATTTTATCCCAATTAACGGATAAAAATCTTGTCAAATTTCCCCAAGAATCGCTAGAGATAAAACAGATAGTAACGTATTCGAATAAATATCCCGGTTTATCGTATGAAATGTATTATATGCATGATGAAGAAAATGATAATTGTTTTATATACAATGCATATACTGATGAGATTTGGGTTATAGGGCACGAACTTATGGAGTATCTTTGAAAAAATATTGATATAAGTATGTAGAGGACAGGAGAGGAGGATAGTGCATTAATTGTCTGAACTAGTTATAAATTTTGAGTTATATTAACGATACTTTGAAACTATTTTAACTAAAACACAAAGTGAGGAAATTGATTATGAGAAAAGAAAATATTATTATTGGTTTTATGATATTGGGGCTTGTGTTATCGCCATATAAGAGGGAGTTGGCAAAAGCAAAATCCAATATTGATGGAAAAGCATTAATGACAATTGATTTTACAAAAGAAGAAAAAGAAGCATATGAAGCATCTTACGAAAGTGCATTTAGTGCAATTGTTACGCATTATAAAGAAATTATTGGAGAAACAGATAGTCAGGAAAAAAAGGATATTATGCTAGAAATTGTAGATGAGATTCAAAATTATGATTTTGATGATTTATTTATTCCAACAGAAAACAAGCATTATGTTATAGAACTTCCGATTAGAAATGCAAGTATTATCATTAATGGAGAAGATATTGATGTAGATGCAGAAGGAAAATTTACTGTTCCATCAGATATTGTATCTAACGAAGAAAGTGAGGTGACAATTGTAACAGATGATGGGTTCAAAATAGGGAATATAAAACAAAAGATAGACGCTAATAAGAATAAAGATATTGTATATGCGAGGGACTTTGAAGATTTGGGAAAGGGTATTAAGAATATGTCACTTGGAATGGAAGAAACATCCGCTGAAGCTGCTGAGTCACAGGTGTTTTTGCCTACGTTAGGAAAGGGATCACGTATAGGAAAGGGTGTGGGAGAAACTAGAGTTGTAACAGATAGTAATATTGTTGTGTGTAATAAACATGATTCAGCTGTTGAATATATTTCAGCTAAAGATTTTGCTATTCAAAATTCGGACTGTTCTCGTTCTGTTAAGTTAGGAATTCTCTATTTATCAGATACATCATTGTTTAATACATTTTGGAGAGGAGCCTATTGTGTGCAAGAATCCCTTACAAACTTTGATGGAGAAGGGAATTCCTATTGTAAAGGGAAAAAGCATAAAGTACATTATAATTGTTCGTGGTTTCCGGGGATTTCCCATTCTGAAAAATTTCATATTCATCGATATAAATAGATGAATAAAGGGGGGATTTGCTCTTGGTGTTAATTGATCATAGAGTTTATATGACCTTGTTACATGTGGTACTTTTTATTTTCATAGAATTGAAAACAATGGTTAACAATTTTGATAAAAAATCTTTCGGATTTTGTTTTGAAATATGAATATTTTTATTGTTTTGGAATAATTACATAAATGCTATTTAAATAAGTAGATATTATTCAAAAAACAAAGAATTGGAGTATCATAATGTCGTTGAGGCGACAGTACATCATCTTGATTGAGGGGGCTGTCGCCTATTATTTAATGATTTACATGTTTTATGCACCGGAATTCAAACAACTGCATGTGTATTATACAACCAGAGAGAAGAATCCGCTGAAAAAGACGCAGTCGCTGATAGTGATAGCCTGTAAGATACTAAGGGTCATATATACCATCTTGAAAACGGGTATAAAGTATGATTCGGAAAAAATGCTTAAGGACATCAGATAACCGGAACGCACTAATGTACAGGTAGCTGTATAAAAGAAAAATAAAGTTCCAGAGCCTTGCCGAGCAGGTGTCAGAGACGCAGGCTTGGCAGGGTTCTGGAAAAGAGAAACCCATAAACGATGGAGTTTTTGAAAGAACTGCATCAGTACAATGACCAGTCTGAGGAACTGATGGTATAGCGTCCACTGAGTAAATCAGTACCATCAGGAGAGATGCCGGTCAGTAACAATCAAATGAAAACCAGAGCTGTAGTCGGCATCGATATTCACCCTGGGGCATGACCCTGTTTAGGAGCTTGGCTGGCACTCGGTATATGGTAGATGGTACGAAGAAAGTTGGGACACGATCCCTTTAGACACGGAAGGTTTATCATCATAGTTGAGCAGAGGGAAAATAGCCTTTATAAAGCAAACAAAGAGGATGCTTTATAGACTATACCTTAAAAGCAGCTATTTGGCACATGATGCTACGATATCCATCGCCGTCAGCTCTGTTTTAGAGGTAAATAAAATACGTCAAAGCCTTGAAAAACTTACATTTGGGGCTTGACAGAATAGGAAGGGTAGAGCGTTTTTATCAACGCAAAAAAAACAAATGGAAAATAGAACAAAAAAAATTGAAAAAGTAATATCTTTTTTGGGGATTATATATGGAATATTAATTGTAATAGGTCCTCAATTGTTATGGGGAAAGTGTCCTAATAATGGTGTGATGATGAAATGTCATTATTCATGTAAGGTAGAGATAATATTAGGGACAATTTGTGTTGCTATCGGATGCATATTATTATCAATTAATGATTATAAAACGTTTTTAAGGGTTATTATATTAGAAATTATAGTTGATATTCTGATTATAATAGTTCCTGGTGGTTTTATAGGTGGTTGCAGTAACAGTGAAATGCATTGTCAACTGGTTACATTTCCGGTATTATATGCGCTTTCAATAATTCGCATATTTTCGAATATGTGTGTGTATATATACTGTTTCTTTAAAAATAAAAAACATAACTGATCTCGTTCAATGAACAATAGATGTGTGTTAACTGCAATTGAACTAGATAGTATTGGTAATGTATGATGTAAGAAAGGAAGATGATATGAAAAAAAAACTGGAAAAAAGAAAATTAATATATTTGTCTGTATCTAATATATTTTTTTACAAGTTTCGTTCTTTTCTGCTTTTGTTTTTTTTGGTGGCATTATTTTTCACTTTAGAAGTTAATCAGATTTTGATTAGAACTTTTGACTCAAGTATAAATAATATTACCAATATGTTGGGAGCAGATTTGATTGTTGCCCCGTTAGGAAGCAATCAAAAAGTGATAGATGCTATGAGTACAGGAAAGCCGACTACCATACATTTTGATGAAGATAAAGCAGATTATATTTATAGAATAAAAGAAATTAAAGAGGTTAATAAAAGATTAATGGTTGCAAGTATAGAGGATGACTGTTGCGATACCAAAGTACAATTTATTGGGATTGATTTTGATACAGATAAACAAATAATATCGTATTTGAGTGAATATAAAAGCAATGTTGATTCAAATAATATCATAATTGGTCATAATATAAAATATAAGATTGGAGATTGTCCACGATTTTTTAATCAGATTTATAAGGTGACAGGAAAATTGAAAGAAACAGGAATGGGATACGATTCGAGTATTTTTTTTGATATAAATCAGGCTGAACAATTATTTGAAAAAAAAATGTATCAAAAGTTTGATGGTAAGGTTTCTATTATTTTTTTATCACTTAACGATGATAGTGATGTTGATGTGGTGAAAAAGAAAATAAATAAAAATCTTAAGGCAAATGGATTGCAAGCATATAGTACATCTAAAATGTTACTAAATATATCAGACGGAATAAAAAAAGCAAAGATAATAATTTACTTCTATTCTGCATTGATATTTTTTATATGTTGCATTTCAATATATTCAGTTACTTTTTTTGATATAGGAGAACGAAAAGCAGAATTAGATACATATGAGATGCTAGGTATGTCAAATAAGAAAAAAATCGAACTTGTGGTTATAGAGAAATATATATTGGTTATTATAAGTTCTTTGTTTGGATTTGTTATATCTGGTACATTTATTTTGTTGCTTCGAAATTATTTATCTTTGCAATCTCATTTAATGTTTAATATATCGGCAAGTGCTTTTTTGAGTAGTGCGATATTTTTTACGTTAATAATACTTTTTTTCGAGGGAATAATAGCTTTATACACAGTGAAAAGAATATTTAGAGCAGATGAATAAAAGATGATTTCATATATATTTGTTTTGGGAGTGTTAAATATTTTTGCATTAAGAAATTGTGATTTTGAAAAAATGGAAAACTACATTTCAAATAAGGAAACCATCCTTCATTGGTATAATTATTATGTATAAGAAATCGAGATAATCGTATGTTCTAAATTACTGTGCGATGCGTTAGTTGTACTTAGATTGGTGATATTTCTTGTGTTCTTGATAATTGTTAATTGGTTTCTTGTTTAGTGGACAGCATGGACATCAAGACTAGAATGATCAGATTGATGATTTTATAATACTTTGACTTTGTTAGGATGTTTCTTTCTGTTTAATAACTTAACAAAGAGATATTATAATAATCCTTCATGAATAAAAATAAGAAATCCAGTGTGAGTGATATCAAGTTTTATTTATGGATTGTAGCATAAGGATTTTAGGAAGATTAATTAAGTTATATCTACAAAATGTGTATCAATTAAGCTAATAGAATTTACTATTATAATTATATTTTAGAGAGACTAACTATTAAAAGTCAAGTCTAAAAATGAAATTTTTTGAATGAATTGCAGAAATGCATTTCAGATATATTTGAACATTGAAAACTGCATGACAAATAGAGCATCTTTATAGGTGCTCGAAAAGGAGATATTTACAGAAAAGATTTTAAGATGCCTTGCTGTATGGTTGACCGGATTTTTCAAGTTGATAAATCAGTCTTACAAGTTTCTTGGTAGCGTGAGACAATGCAACATTATAGTGCTTGCTTTCTGCTTGTTTTTTTGCGAGATATACACCAAAGTTTTTATCCCAATAACAAACATATTTGGTGGCATTGTAAAGAGCATATCGAAGGTAACGAGAACCTCGCTTTTCCATATGGGAATAGCAATTATCAAGCTGTCCGGATTGGTAGGTAGATGGTGACCTTCCTGCATAAGTAAGTATCTTATCAGGGGAATCAAATCTGTTGAAATCACCAATCTCAGCGGTAATCATTGCGCCCATACGATAGTTGATTCCCGGAATGCTTAAAATTGGAGAGTTGATTTCATCCATAAGGGTTTTGATTTCAGCTTCGATTTCATCGATTTCGTTATCAAGTTCACGAATGAGCTTAATGGTGTGTTTTAACTCTAGTGACTTTGCTGGCATATGGGAACCAATAGAACATCGGGCAGCTTCACGAAGCATAATGGCAGCATCTTTGCCATAGCGACCTTTGGAAACTTCTGATAACAGATTGGTAAGTCTGGTAAGATGTGCCGATGCAATAGTAGCAGCACTTGGAAGTTCAGACAATAAAGCATAAACCGAAACCATGTGTAGCGTTGGAACAAACTTTTCTAGTTCCGGAAAAAGAATGGTAACAAGGCGTGAAAAGGACTGTTTTAACTTTGCTCGCTCTTTTACCTTATCAAAACGATAACGAGTTAATGACTTTAGTTCTTCATTATGGTATGATGTGTCTGAGTAGGACTTTAAGTTTACATCAGACATAATCATAGAAGCGATTGTATGGGCATCAACTTTATCCGTTTTCGTCTTTCTAAGGCTTAGACTTTTTCTGTAAAGATTGGTATGTAACGGGTTGATAACAAAGGTGGTCAGACCTTTATCAAGAAGAAAATCCAGAAGATTGTAACTATAGTGTCCAGTGGCTTCAAGTCCTACTTTTACTTTAGTTATATCATCTAATACCGATTCGATTCTTCGATAAAGTTCATCAAAACCTTCCCTATTGTTGGAAATGGTAAAAGATATGAAAAGAAATTCACCATCTGAGTTAGTGATAAAGCAATCATGCTTATCTTTGACAACATCAATTCCTACGCAAATCATAGTAAATCTTCTTTGGAATGTATTTGATACTGTTTGGAACCCACTGGTACTCCTTGCGATTGTAACCTCGTTCTAAATAAACCGTCATGCGGTATCTAACTGATTAACAAATATACAAAGAGACTGTGGCTGTAGCCTTTTTAAAACCATCAAGTGGTAGGAGGTGTGCAACAATCCGCAGTATCTCCAATAGCATAGCATACAGACCTTGGAGAGGGTCTATAAACACTACTACTATATAATACGAGGATAAATAGATATGATTGAATTGAAAAATATAAATATTATGTATGAGGATAAAAGTGTTATAGAAAAATGTAATATCACAATTAACGATGGTGAGTGTTGTATTATTTACGGAGAATCTGGTTCTGGGAAAAGTACATTACTTAAATGTATATCCGGTATGCTAGAACCAACTACTGGAGGTGTTTTGATTGAAAATCAAAATATCTATGAAATTAGTAAACATGACAGATGTGACGTGCGATATAGAGTTATTAGTATATTTCCACAGTTTCCTAAATTGATAGAGAGTATCAATGTCATTGAGAATATACAAATTTCAAGCAGAATTGGTGATTTAGTAAACACAAGTGAAAATAGAGATACTATTATGAACAGATTAGACATACAGGATAAAAGGTATAAGTATCCTGCTGAACTGTCAGGAGGAGAAAAAAGAAGGGTTGAATTGGCACGAGTATTTTTTGAGAAGAAAAAATATACTATTTTAGATGAACCAACAGCAAATTTAGATAAAAAAAATAGAGAAAGGGTTTACAATTGCATCAACGATATATTACAAAAAAAAGGAGCATTAATTATTAGTACTCATGATGAAAAGTTTTTGGATATTGCAGATGTTGTTTTTGAAATAAAGAACAGGCAATTGATAAAAAAATCAATAGATTGACCATGAAAGAGCAAGAGAATGAGAGAAAATATTTCAAAGTTTAGTGAGATTATTAGCTTAGAAAAAGATATAAGCATTAAGTTACATTATGATTTGAGATTCAAAAGAAAAATTATATTAAATTATAAGTCGTATTTGTGCTGTTATATTGTGAATGTCTGAGACCGTTTCAAGTTTTGTGTAAACTCAAAAAACTGACATAAGATTTTATTGATAGTTATACTAAGAGCAGAGACCAGAT
>ERZ773192.810-NODE-810-length-36474-cov-6.128861_pt1 | contig 36474 bp, 32 predicted proteins | sample MGYA00581010_ERZ773192 | MGnify/ENA primary metagenome ERZ773192 (study PRJEB29015, sample SAMEA2737741) | human gut metagenome | biome: human gut; feature: human-associated habitat; material: faeces | place: China | collected 2012 ...
TTAGATTTAACCTCTCAGATGGAACAAGCTACGATTTGATTTACGCCTGCTATGGAGTTAAAAACGGCGAATTGAAGTCAGAAGCAGGCGGTTTTAAGTATTTCACAAGTGCGGATATTGGCTCTTATTGGAACAATTTGAATAAGGAGCTTGAAGCAACTCCCGTCAATGAAAGTGAGCTGCCGGGATCAGAAAGCATTTCTCAAAATGATATTGTACTTATTACAGCGAAGTCAAAACTGGTGAAGGCATACGAAGATGATTTTGAAAAAAGCAGAAATCTCATCTTCACAGGAAATCGGAGGTTTTACAAATATGAATGAACAGCAGAACAACGGTTTATCCGTATCTTTCAGAATTGACGATGGTATAATCGAACACAATAACCGCAGTTTCATTGCGAAGAACGTAGTCCGTGAACGGATACCGGACAATATAACCTACGAAAAGCAGAATATCCGTGAATTTTATTCCGAGCTGTTCGGAGAAGCTCTCGCCGAATACAATTCCAGAATGAAAAGGCGTGACAGGATCATTCCCGACTACTACGAACATATCAGAAAAGGAAAGCAGGAGAAAACCTTTGAGGAGATCGTTGTGCAGTTCGGCGATATTAACGACTGCTCTGTCGGATCCGAAAATGGCGAACTTGCCAAGCAAATGCTAGACGAGTATATGCGTGGATTCGAAGCACGCAACCCGAACCTCAAAGTGTTCAAGAAAGCCATATGCTCTACGTTCCTGATTATGCAGTAAAGACCGCAAACGTAATAGCTGCTCATTATCAGTCTGCGAGTATGGGGACGATCCGTGACAGAATTGCCCTCGACATAGACCGGCTGATTTACTCCTCTACGTCTGTGGAAAATCTGTTGAGCAAGTTGATAGAACATGGATACGAAATCAAGCACGGCAAGAATCAATCGTCTTGCGGACGTTTATGAGTGTGTGATTGAGGGAAACTATATTGACAATCTGGTTAAGGAACAAAAAGAAACTGAACTGAAAAATCCCAGAAAAAAATAAATACGGTGGGCTTCGGCTCACCGTATTGTTTATAGGGTTTTCAAAAACGCAAGCAAGGCGTCGGCTTTATCATCTGTCAAATTACGAAAACACTTAATGAGTTCCTGTTCCTTAACGCTGAGATAAGAAATGTTGTCTGATTCATTGAGAAGTTCCGGAAGCGTTATACCAAGCGGAACGGACAATCTGGACAATGTATCAATAGACGGGTTTCTGTCACCACGCTCCAGATCTCTGATATGAGTTTCAGATACTCCGGAAAGCTGGGAGAGCTTATAGACGCTTATTTTTTTTGCCTTTCTTATTTCTTTTAATCTCTTTGAAATATCCAAAAAGCCCACCCCTTTCAAACTATAACTATATTTATTATAGTATAAATCAACGCAAAAATTAAGACAATAAAAGCGTTGACAAAACAAAGATATTGCGTTATAATAGCAGATGTAGTATTTCCAGTAAATATAAAATACATTCTTATCTTGATTTTTTTGAGCATTAGTGTTATACTTGAAGCAAATATTTACAAGAAATGAGGGTAAGAAATGATTTATGCTGCTTTAGCGGTTCTTAAAACCGATGAGGAAAGAAATGCCTTGTCGGAAATATATACGAAAAATATTAAATCCTTTTATTCGATTGCCTTTTCAAAATTACACAACGCTCACGATTCAGAAGATTCAATTCAAGAGGCATTTTTGGCAATAGCCAGAAATCCAGACAACTTTTTTGCTATCCCACAAGAGAAAAGGGTTTCATACATAAGCGTAATGATTAGAAATATATCGTTCAGTATCTGGAACAGAAAACTTAAAATTGAGGATACTCAGGTTGAACTGGATGAGAATATTGTTGATGAAAGTATATCATTAGACGAAAAAATATCTAGTGAATTATCATGCATAGAAATATATAGATTTATTGATACTCTTTCAGAAACCACCAAGACCGCATTGTATCTTAAGATACATTTCCATATGAAGTACTCTGATATTGCAAGCCAGCTTGAGATATCAGAGGAAGCAGTAAAAAAGAGAATTGCACGAGCAGCAGTAAAAATAAAACAGTTTATGGAGGATAGTCATGAGTAATACCTACACGATTGAAGAACTTATCAATGGTTACTACGATCAAGAATTTTCTATAGTAAGTGTCGAGCCAGTTCCTAAGTTTTCCATAAAACACAGGATAAAAATGAAAAGGACTTTTAATCTCTATCAGAAAAAGGCAAAACCACTATCGATGTTAAGCTCAAACGAAAAAAGAATAATGAGTTTACGGAAACGAGTCATTATTGCGTTAATGGTAATTGTTTTTATGGCAATTGCTACAGGATGCATAGTGGTATATATTACAAACAGTTTTCGTGGAACAGTTTACAGAGATAATACGCATTTGTTTGCTGTTGATTTGAATGACTGCCCAGATACAATTGAGAAAGAATACTCGCTTTCGGTTGTGCCTGAAGGGTATAAATTATATGAAGTTGTATCAGACGAGGAGATTGTTTATATCGTGTACAGAAACGCAGATAGTGAGGAACTTATTTTCATTCAAACAGTAAAATCCAAGTTTAATTCTCATATAAACACGGAAAATAATACCATTTGGGAGGATAGTATTAACGGCTGTGATGCAATATCCATTGAATTTGATACTGGCGATAATATTTCCTCTATTGTTATCTGGAATAGTAGAAATTACATTTTGACGCTTGATGGCATTTTTGCCAAAGAGGAACTAATTAATTTGGCAAAAAGTAACGAAATATGTGGTTTTGAATAATTTTTTAGTTTTTTGTGTCCCCTAATGAGCTCTTTGAGAGATGTATAAAATAGAAGGGAAAAACTTCGAGTTCATTAAGGGGGGAGGGAAAATCAATGAAAATGAAGAAAAACATTACTGCTTTTTTATCGGTATTGCTGATTTGTGCTAATGCAAGTATTCCTGTTTCTGCTAAAGCTGTTTCTGAAATGAAAATTAATGAAATTGCTCCAATGTACGCTTATGGTAATCGCTTGGGAAATTCACTATCCATATCAGCAAAGGTTGCTAAATGCAAAAGTTATGGTTCTGGAATAGATACTATTAAACAAATTGCTGTTGAGCATACTTTGCAGAAGCTCAGTAGTTCGGGCATTTGGAACAATGTCAGTGGTGCAAGTTGGTCAAAAGCGTCCAATAGCCGTTCTGTTATTTTGTCAAGCAGCAAATCTGACCTTTCAATTGGAACATACCGCTTGAAATCTGTGTTTACACTGACAACCAAAAATGGAAACACTGAGACCATCACGGTTTACAGCAGCAAAGAAACAGTTTAATTTTTGATTCATTCCACAAATCATTATATTGAACGAGTGGCATATTTAGTTGTATGTCTATAATCGTTCATATACAAAAAACAGGAGGTCTTTTTTATGAACCTAACAAAACGCATTATTTCAAGTGCACTTGTTCTTTCCATGGCTACGTTAACAATTCCGGTTGAAGCTTATGCAACAAGCAATACCATAAAGGGTCAGGTATTCTTTGAGGATGGTTCTCCGGCTGCTGGTGTAAAAATCAATATTCTCTCTTCAAACATTGATGAAGTGTATGATGATGAAGTTGTTGGTTTTTCAAATAACTACTATACGTCTGTATATACTGATTCTAATGGCACATACGAATTTGACCGCCCATCAGATTATTGCCTTGTTGAGGTGGATTTAGATTCTTTACCTACAAAAACAGGTATTAGTTCTGGGAGTTCTTTCCTATATCCGGGTGAAACAATAGAGCCGCTTACTATTTATCAAATTGCTGATGTCGCGCTCGACTTGGATAATTCTATCGCTGTATATAACGGGGATGGCGATACAATATTCACCAATATTGAGGTTGACAATGCAGATTCCACAATCAATTATGCAGATTTATTGAACTTAGATTCAATTGAAATTTTGCAGAAAGTCGATGCCAACGAGTTCAAAGTTGATTTAGAATCAAACTACGATTTGTCCGATTATACCTTCATTGAAAAGGTAGATGCGCTTTACAATATGGAACTGATAGACAGAGAAACAGAGGTTTCAATGTATCTTTCCGCAATCACTAATAACGGGTTAAGTGGATTAGAGTGCGCAACACCTATTTATGATGAACTTGCGTCATATTGTGACGATAATCCGAATTCGGAACTGAGCCATCAGATTGCTCAAAACCTTCTATCAACTGAAAACCGTTTGAAAACTCGTGATGATATTACATATGTTGATGAGAAAACTGAAACGGTTGGAAGATTTATTATTCATTTTGAATCAAATGCTAACGAGTCTGATTATATGAGCCTCTCGGATCTCTCTAAAATAATTACATATGTTCAAAATATTGACAAGGCATATTTTAGTGAGTTTGGATTTAAAGATCCTGCATATGAGAGCGGTGAAACCAAATGCCATATCTATTTTGCTAGTGAATTAGATTCTGCAACTTTTCCTGTAAAAAATGCTTCTGCTCCTTCGGGAAAGGGTTCATACATTACAATAGAATACAACAAGACTTCGTCTTCTCTTGCAGACGCAAGAGAAACAACACTGGCTCACGAAATATTCCATGCAATTCAGCAAAATTATAAAACCAAAGCCAACAATGACTTAAAGTGGGCTACCGAATCTAGTGCCACATGGGCTTCACTTAGATATTACAACAAATATCGTGATAAAGCAGCTGGTAGGGCTAATTCATATCTAAAGGACACAACCAAGAGTTTTTCTACTTATGACAAAAAGGGCGGATATAGTTTATTTTTGTTCTTTCAGTATATAAGCCAGAATTACGGTGATGTTGCGGCAATAAAGCGCATATATGAATCCTTTACCAATAGTGGTGATATCTATTCTGCTGTTGAACATTGTAGTTCCAGCTCGACCGTACCATTTAAGAAGTTATTTGCTGGCTTCCAAGCATATAACGCTGATACTAGCCATTATAATAATTACACAAATGGCACTTCTAGATACATCAATGCTACAGTACAGGGAACAGATTTGATGAGTATTTCTGGAAAAACCTTAGTTCCAACATCTTCAATGCATTTCAAATATACTAAGTCTACAAGTTCCACAAAGCGAATTGATTTCACGCTTAACGTAAAAGGCAATTATAATGATATTGCAATTTCCTTAGCTAAATTCACCAGCAGTGGAACAGCGAACCTGTCACATGTATATCCAAACAAGTCATCTTCCTATACGTTTTCGGTATTGAATTTTAAGAGCACCAATATTAAGGAAGTTACGGTTGCTGTAAGCAACACCAATATCAGTACAACGAGCAATACGTTTAGCTTATCTGCAAAGATTTCTTAATCATTAGACCTATAACCAATTTTGATTTCTGCTATTCTAACTTTAGCAGGAATCGAAATTGTATGTTATTGTAAAGTTGGGAGGACAAATCACCATGAATTTACGAAAAATAATATCAGCGATAATGGCAGCAGCCATAGTCGCCAGCACAACAACCATCTATTCAGCGGCGGCGGATATCGTGGAAACTAACTCCATAGAATCAGTGTTTGCGGACATTGATTTCACCGAACCCTCAGTAGAAATAAGTACGGATATAATTGATGGTTACACAAGCATTATTTTCTCAATTCCAGCAGAAAAAATAGAACTATTTAAACAGGTAAAGACCGATAATGACAGCAGAATAAATTTGAAAATGACTGTATGTTTTGGCGACTTATCACCTGAGCGGGACGAAGATGTTGAACTCCCTATGTCAGCATATTCAGTTGCTGCGTATTTGTATGATCTGACAGGGGACGAAGGCAGCTGCTCTGTTTATGCGCTTGTTGAAGATACTGGCTATGATTATGAGCCAATTGTCAAACAATATACCGACGATAATGGAAACCGCATAATTGCTGCTTCTTATGAGAATTCTGACGATCTGGCTGAAACCGCCAGGGACGCTGATGAACTAAGGATCTTTTATCATATCAAAAACCAGGTAAAGTACATTGACGGAAGCTATGAAAAGTACACCACAAAATTTCTAAAACCGGATATTGCGGAACTGAAATTTGGTAAGATATCCAGCAAGGCATACACTGGAAAAGTTCTGAAACCTACCGTCGTTGTCAAGGACGGACAGAAAAAGCTTGTGAACGGTACGGACTACACAGTGACCTACAAAAACAATAAGAACATAGGCACAGCCACCGTAACCATTACTGGCAAGGGTGAATACAAAGGCACAAAAACGCTTAAATTCAAGATAGTTCCGCCGAAAACAACGCTGACCTCCAAGCCCGGCAAGACCTCCGGCGGCTGGAATCGTGCAACGCTCAGTTGGAAAAAGTCCGCAGGCGCTGACGGCTATCAGATATACTATTCTGAGAACGGAGGCAATTTTAAAAAGCTGACAACTGTAAGTTCCGGAAAACTCAGTCGCAGTGTGAGATACACTACCGGCGACACCGAACAGTTCAAGGTGCGTCCATATAAGAAGGTGAACGGAAAAACTTACTTTGGTGCATGGTCCAATATTATCACTTTAAATTAACAATTTTACATTCGTGAACCCAAAACCGATAGCCCTCTGCATTAATTGCGGAGGACTATTGGTTTTTTAACTTTTCAAATCACCAGATATACAACTAATATGAATTGTTATTATTTATAAAAAAAGAAACTGTAAGTTATCGAATAGTGACAAATTATAATATCTTTTATAGTTTATTGTCCCTTAAATAAGTTATAAAATAATGTATATAGTAGAGGGATTAAAACTGCTAAATAATTATAAATGGAGGTGAGACCAATGGCTTTAAAAGTGTTAATCACACTTGATAATTGTGGCGTGAAAATGACTTCAGATTAATGACAAGTGTTTACACTATTTGATATGCCTTTTTAACTACCTACTCAATGCGGCAGTTAAAAAGCTGCCGCATTTTTCTTACATAAAATTCCCGAATAACGAAAATCCATTTCCCGAAAAACGGGAACTTAGCCTGTTAAACCCTGCTATAATATAACCATAGGGGGTGATGTTTTGAAAGAGAGGGCTAACAGGCTTTATGAATTGCGTAAGAGCCGCAATCTGACGCAGACAGCGGTAGCTTATAGGTTGAACCTTTCTCTTTCGAGGATATCAGCCTATGAGAACGGCGAGAATATTCCCTGCGATGTGTTTGAGGGTATTTGCCAACTTTTATAGCGTATCCATAGATTACATACTGCGCTTTTCGTACAGGACAGTCGGCGGCTCCGGCGTTAATCTTCACATTTCTGAACAAAAGCTGTTGGATCTGTACAGAAATCTTCCGCCTGATGGTAAAGCCGTCATCGACGGTATGGTAAATGGTTATGTTCCTTTCAAATAATGAGAATAATTGCCTGCAAGCATGAGAAAGCTATATACACATCCCTTTCGCAAATTATTCCCTTTTGTGATAATAAGACCGTATTCCGCATAATCAAGCGGAATTTTTTGTTTTCCTGACGAGAAAAATGACGGCAAATAATCTTTTAAGCCACCGAGAACAGCTCTGAAACCGACTTCATATACTCGGCTTTTCGCTCCATTGATGAATGAACATAGCGATTGAGCGTGATTTGTACGTTGCTGTGTCCTAATATTTCAGACAGCGACTTTACGTCAACTCCTATTGCTATACAGTTCGTGGCGAACAGGTGACGCAGCGAATGAAAAGATACGTCCGACAGATGAAGTTCAGCAAGGATCCGCTTAAAGCGATACTGCATTACTCTTGGCTCTACAATTCCTTGCGTTCCCGAAAGAAGATAACAGCTGTTACCTGTTCTATGATTACTCAAATAAGGTATAATGAACTCCGGCAGCGGGATTTCCCGAACAGACGAGCTGCTCTTGGGCGAAGTCACCACCAGCTTTGTGGCTGTATTTCCGTCAATATTCTTAATTCTCTGAACCGTGTTCCTGACGGTCAGATTTCTTTTTTCAAGGTTGATATTTTCTCATTTCAGCGCACAAAGCTCTCCTATACGGATACCAGTAGCCGCAGATAGTAAAATGCCGACATTTGATGATGTCGGGTTAGAAATGAGATAATTGTTAAGTCGAGCCTGCTCTGTTTTATCGAGCAGCTCTTTTTCTTTTGCTTTGCCTTTGGGCGTTGCCATAAATGTTGATTTATCCTCATTACCAAAACGTTTCCTGGCAAAGCGGCACGCTGATTTGATTACCGCTGCAATATCAGCGGTATATTTGGGAGAAAGTCCGCTTGCCAGCTTTGAATGCACGAAGTCATTAAGTTTTTCGACCGTCAGCTTTTCATAAAGTGTTTTTCCGAGCGATGAGCTGATGTGTTTTTCATATTTCATCTGATAGTTCATATAAGTGGATTCTTTTACTTTTAGCCGAATGTCCGCAAACCACAACGAAAAAAGATTGTTAACCGTCAGATTCTTTGGAATAGATGAAACATCGGTTTTAGAACGTTTCTCCGATAATTTGCCCTTGACCTCGGCATAGGTTTTCCCGTATATTGAGGAGTATCTTGCTGTTCCGTCAGCCCTAACTCCGCTTTTATAGCGTCCTTCCCAGCGACCGTCTTTTCTTTTGTAGATATTCTCACCGCGTCTAGCCATTGTATAACCCCCGATTCTGACAACATTTTTGACGGTAAATACGGCTTTAAGGTGGATTTTTCTTTTCAGTTCTGCCCATTTTACGGTTCAAATTTGCTGTCTGTAATAGTAATTGAGTGAATTTTGGCTTTAGAATTGCGTTTTTCAGCCGATTTGCCCTTTCGCAAAAGGGAATAATTTGCGAAAGAAAGTTGTTATTATATAAGAAGCATTTTGTCTTATCTCCAAATCGCCCTTTATTTTGTATTTCATTATATATTAAATCATAGATTATTCTATTTGGTGAAATCTTTTTGAAAAAAATAACTTATAAATAATATTGTATGGTTATAAGCAACTTGGTTTTTAGAGATTAATAGCAATTTTAACATGAGAAATCTTACCAGGAGAAAGCAAAGGACATTTAAAAAGTTCTTGATGAAACGAAACATTTTAAGATGCTGATTAAAGCTATAGAAGTAACAGAGTTTGTGCTGATTTCTCAGTAGCTACGTTAGATTAACTAGGTGCATAAGGAAAGACAATTGATTAGATTCTGATACTTTTTGCTTCTTAAACTCCAATTTAATGACTCAAGTCGATACGAGATGGTGAAAATTAACTTTATTGCTATATAGATATATGGGGAGATTAATATTGCGTGAAACAATAAAGCCCTCTGTGAGTACGGTAAAACACTCACAGAGGGCTATGTTTTCATAAGTATATGGCTTTTTTATAACAGCAGATAATATTAAATTATCAGCGGTTGATAGTCGAACTCTTTCACGAAAGGTAAAAAAACATGACAGTTAATTATGATGAACAAGCAAATCACTATGAAGAAACAAGAAATGTTATACCACTGGTATACTCAACATTGATTGCAATTATAAAACCAAAAGCTAATGAAAAGATCTTAGATTTTGGCTGCGGTACCGGCAATTATCTCTTGAAACTAACAACAGATTATAATATTATTCCATATGGTGTTGAACCATCATCGGTTATGAGAAAAATTGCAGCACAAAAGAATCCTTCAGCTACAATTGTAGAAGGTAATCATGAAGCCATGCCTATAAATATCCAATTTGACAGTATCTATTGCACTGATGTAATACACCATATTGACAATTTGAGAATATTATTTCTCAATTTATTTAAAATATCAAAGCCTGGTACCCTACTGTGTATTTGTACAGAATCCTATAGTCAGTTGAAGGAGAAGTATTGGAATAGATATTTTCCTGAAATACTCAATATCGACTATAAGCGTTTCCATTCCATCAATGACATTATTTCTGAAGGGACTGCTAACAAGTGGGATTATATCAAAACAGTTTCTGCTGAAGAAGAATGCAATGCTCAAATATCCGAAAGTTTCATGTCCTGTGTTATGGAAAAAACTATATCGGTTTTTCGTTTGCTAACAGAGGAATCGTATCTAAGCGGCCTATATCAAATGCAGGAAGATTATAAATGTGGCAAAATAATTAATCAATGTGAAGGATATTCATTCGTTGTTTTTAGGAGGGGTAATTAAATGGAATTTGAAAAATACTACGTTGTGGCGAATACAAGGGAACAGTTTTTAAACGAAGTATTATCATCGCGAGTTTATAACGATCATCCAAGTAAAAACAGTATAGATCAAATAGTAAGCTCTTTAAAAAGTGAAGGCTACAATGCAGACTATTTTGGAGGTGTCGAAAAATTAATGGACGCATATTCCAAGAAGATAACATTTCCCAAAACATTGTTTTTAAATCTTTCAGATGGTCTGACTCAACAAAGCCGGAAAGCACAGTCAGCAGTCTTGTTGGAGATGCTCAATGCAAAGTATGCTGGTTCAGACCCAATGGCTTTATTAATGGCAAATAATAAGTATTACGCTAAAAAAGTAGTATCCAAAAAGATACGCATTGCAAATGATGTTTTGCTTTATAACCCTGATACGATTCCTTCTGACGTAATATATCCTGTAGTAATTAAACCAAATGGAGAAGGTTCATCATTGGGAATCACACAAGACAGCATATGTAACAACGAAGCTGAATTAAAGTGCAGACTGCCATTAGTAATAAACAAATACAAATCCGCTCTTGTAGAGCAATATATACCCGGATATGAAGTAACGTGTTTTTTGATTGGGAACAAAGGCAACTACCTTATGAGTGAGGTCATTGTTTCTGAATATAATGGGATTACATATTTTGATCACTTTGTTTTCGGCATAAAAGAAAAATCAGAACATACTCGAAAAGAACATCTTGCTTATGATTTCTTAACCCAAAAACAAATTAAGGACGTTTGCTTAACTGCACAATTGGCTTTTGAATTACTAGATATGCATGATTTTGCACGAGTTGATTTCCGCCTTAGCAAAAATGGGCAGCTTACATTTATTGAAATTAATGGCAATCCAGTAATAAGCCAGACATCTGAGATCGGATTAATCTGCAATGAGAGGAAAATATCATTTGGCAGTGTGATAAGCAAAATAATTGATACTGCTGAGAAGCGGCTATTTAGTCATGACTAAAATTGACAAGCCAAGGCTCAAATTCTATATCACAGTAATATTTTCTGTTCTGTAAGGTTCCACTGTTTGGAATAAAAGAATTGCATGTTAATTCAGAGTACAACTTATTGTATCTGTACTTGCCGTTTTCCCATTCATTCTGCATATGTATTTTACATAGTTCTAGTATCTCAATTCCTTTGAAAGGTTCACTATTCTTTTGGCATATTAACGCCAAATTAACGCAAATCTTTTTATATATCTTATCATCTACAAATTTTTCTTCTTTGATATATTCATAAAGCTTATCGAATAGCTCTTTCCAAAGCAAATTCCCAGTATAAAAATAGCATAGCATTCGATTCACCTTCAAAACTAACGATAAGTATTCGGACTTATTCCAAAAAAGTGATTCGGAAATATTATCGAGGGCGTTTTCATATTCCCCATTAATCATGTTCAGGATAGCCAAATTATTATAAGGATATGCCTGCTCGTGGGGTTGACATTGGCTTAAAGTTGAAATACTGCTTTTAAAACAATTTTCCGCCTCTAGATATTCGCCGCATCTTAATTTTTCAAATCCTATATTATTGTATATTTTTCCGCATGTTCGAATATCATTAAATTTCTGAGCAATGGTTAGACCTTTATTTAGATACATTACTGATGTTTCACCTTCATAATAATCCATTGCAGATTGATAAACCAATGATAATTCTTTTGTAATTTTTTCTGTTTGGACAATATCGTCAAATATTTTTTTTGCTTTTATAAAACCATTGGGGGTCAAAAATAAAATGCTTTGTTTAGCAGCCATGACTGAAATATAATTAACACTTTCCTTAGCGCTCTCTTTTTCCGCTATTTCAATATATTTCAAAGCGTCTGAATATTCCAACAAACACGATTTAGCCCTAGCTAGATATATTAATGACATGATATATTCATCTTTAGATGATTTTTGTTTTGCGTCACAATTTTCTAATACAATGGACAATACACCTACCGTCGATTTATATTCACCGCAATGGAAATAAGTATATCCTATGTTCATTAATTGTTCACAAGATAGTTGAGGCAATACATTTTCCAATCTGTCAAATATTGATTTTGCATCTAGATATAGTCCTTCCCCCAACAATTTGAATGCATACTCATAGTTTATTTTCATCCATTCATTTGCTTTTATGCAAAAGGCATGATATGCCCAAACAGGTTGATAATACTGGCTCCAATATTTATCTGTTTTTTTGGTGTCATTATCAACTTCGGTCATTAAGAACTCATAAATTTTATGCTGCATTAAAGGTATAATTTTGTCCTTTTTGAAATAATTTATTACGGAGACATTTAAAGAATCATGTCTGAACTTAACAATTTCCATATTATTTTCATATTCTAACCGCAGAATATGATTTGATACTAATTGATTTATAAGATTAATAATTTCGTATGCAAAAATATTATAGTTATTCATATCCATAATAAAAGAAAGTAAATTTATAAGTATATCTTTGCGAATAGGTGCCCCAAAACAAGCAATGAGCTGTAATAATCTTCCGGCATTAGGACTAGACTTGCAAAGTTCGTCTATATTAAAAGTAATATTTTCTTTATATAATATTTCGCTAAACAAATCAGTGATTATTTGTGCTTTTTCATTATTCAGCACAATACCCTGTGATGTGTAAAGATTGATTAATATTGCCTTGAAATTTTGTGGTATACCCTTACAAATTTTAAATGCTAGAGAAAGAAGGGCACGCTGAGTATCATCCAAATCAAAAGAGCGCTCAATCATTCTGGAAAACAGACATGTCTGTTGAAATGGAAGCATTTTCAACATGATATGTGGTATTTTTTCTACAATGGCAGATATAATATCAGGTCTTTTCTCTATTCTTTCGTCTGTTGTACATAAAATGAACTTTATAGTATTTTGGGGTGACAGCTTATGTATCATCTCTAAAATAATGTCAAGCGAAAAAGAATCACACTCTGTAAAGTTATCTAATATTATAATAACTTTTCCAAGCTTTTTTTCTATGCTATTTGTGTATTTAATAAAAGCAGTAACCATACTATCTTTTTCATCTACTTTTGAAACCAAAAGATCTGTTATAGCTGACGTTAAATCAAAGATTCCAAAATCCTCTAAATCAGCAATACTTAATACCGTATTTACAACACCCTTTCCAATTTTAATTATTGATTTATAATTATTCTTTATAAAACCCCAAAAACCCATACCGCTGATTGAATTAAGCTCTGATACTATTTTTTTGGCGTAATTTCCCTGTGGCATATCAATCAGTGAACCTTCTATGTACACAGTTACATTAGGATTTTTTTTCTTAACATATTCTGTTAAGAAAAAACTTTTTCCTATTCCTTGTTTTCCAGAAAGCCATAAAACATTTTCAGAGTTTTGGCAATCAGTTAAAAAATTATCAACTGAATCACGTTCCGATTTGCGATCAACAAATTCAAAATTAAATATATCACTGTTTAACATTGTAGCTACTCCTTATGCTTAATATTCGATAATTTAATATTATCTGCCTATAACCTTATACAATCATTATACTCCTAACCCAATGTAATTTCAATATTAACACCCAAAATACGTCGTTATGCACAAATTGACATTTTGAATATGTGCAATTCGACAAACAATTTATGAAAGGGTATAATGTTGATATAAAAACAAAAGGAGAAAAAACCATGATTCTACAAGAAGCTATCAGCACATATCTCGCATACTGCATTGAGCAGAAAACCCTTAGCCCCAAAACAACCAAAGCGTACCAGATAGACCTTCAGCAATTTGCTGAATTCACCCGGAACAAATATGACCGCGAGAATATCCGGAAATACATAACCCAGCTTCATAAGCAGTTCAAACCCAAAACTGCAAAGCGGAAGATTGCTGCGCTGAAAGCGTTCACACATTACCTTATGGTGCAGGACATCATAGACATGAATCCATTCGACAAAATCGACACGTCGTTTCGCGAACCTATAATGCTTCCTAAAACGATCCCGTTCAATATAATCAGTGCAATTCTAGCTTCGGCATACGGCTCAATGAAGCGCTGTCGGACTGAATATTCTAGAAAATGCACACTCCGCGATGTTGCCGTGCTTGAAACTCTTTTTGCTACCGGAGCTAGGGTATCAGAAATATGCACCCTTACCCCCGACGCAATAGACCTGGAAAACCATACACTGAAAATTTTCGGCAAAGGCTCAAAAGAACGAATAATCCAGATTGAAAACCCAGATGTTCTGAAAGCGCTCAGCAACTATTTTGCCGCTTTTCAAGACGATATTTCCTGCGCGGGATTTTTCTTTGTTAATAAGCTGAAACATCGCCTGTCTGAGCAGTCGGTACGAACAATGATAAACCGCTACGTTACGTCCATTGGGTACGAACGCCACATTACTCCGCATATGTTCAGGCATTCATTTGCAACCTTACTACTTGAAGAGGACGTGGATATCCGTTATATTCAAAGAATACTCGGGCATAGCTCCATTACTACAACACAGATCTACACTCATGTTGCCATGGCAAAGCAGAAGGAAATTTTATCTGTAAAGCACCCGCGAAACAAAATAAAACTTTGAAATGTTATAAAATTACTGTAATACGAAACCCCATTCCTGATAATCGGGATTTCTCAGAGCGGATTTATGATATTATTAAAGTACAGGCATGAATGCTTGTGAAAGCTCATTGAAAACTGAATAGCAAAGCAGACACATAAGTTGCAGTGCTGTGCTGTTTCTGACAGACAAGCGCCAAGACATTCCTGCTATCGATCTGACGCGGTATCTCATTATCCGTGACCACCTATTTTTTGCGCGAGAATAAAAGATCCCATGTCACCTGCCGACGGTTCGCAGGCACCCTAAACGCATAGGGTGTCCTTAAAGGAACGAGCGCATTTGCAGCCTGCAATATAATGATACTTCCGGTGACGGCAGAGTAACCCGCAGGGTTATTCGCCCACAGGAATGGGCAGAGGTGAGAGTCCTATGTGCGAATGCGTAACTACTCGCAGTTTGCTTTGAGAAATATAGTCAGAAAATGGGTCGGACTGTACGAAAAAAACGGAATGTCCGACCTGTTTTAGATTGTAGTCTGCTTACATAAGCCAATGGTAACGACATCGGTTTATGTAAGTAAATTACAAGCGAGAAAGGAGCTGTCAATGGAGATTTGTAAGCCAAACAGCGAAATGAGCATGGAGGAAGTCGTTATTGGCAACACCACATACGTTGTGAAAACCAATGCCAAGAACGTTCCACCAGAATTTGTAAAGAAAACGGTTAAGAAAATTCTTTTTGACACTTTAAAGCAAAAAAGTTAGAAAATCTATGGACAAACCCTCCCAGCCATGATATAATAAACGCAGGGCGTTTATTATAAATCAAAATGCCTTGCACATACGTCCGCAGTCGCGGACTCCGTGCATATCGGCAAATTATATCATATCCTTGCGGATATAATATATAAATAAGGTAAGGTCTGCGTTTGTTCAAGCGGCGGGAGGAGGACATTTATGAACTTGAACAGCGCAATAACCGAAAGAGGTGCAGTCACCGCACTCTATTGCCGGCTTAGCTGCGATGATGATAACGAGGGTGAGAGCCTCTCGATTGAAAATCAGAAGAAACTGCTTACACAATATGCTGACGAAAAAGGCTTTTTCAACACAAGATTCTACGTTGATGACGGAATATCCGGAACGACATTTGAGCGCGACGGTTTCAAGGCAATGCTGAACGATGTTCAGAACGGCGAGGTCAAAACGGTTATAGTCAAGGATATGAGCCGTTTCGGAAGAGATTACATTCAAGTGGGTATGTACACGGAAATTTTATTTCCGCAGAACAATGTCCGTTTCATCGCAATTAACGACAGCTATGACAGTGCAAACGGCGACAACGACTTTATTCCGTTCAAGAATATCATGAACGAATGGTATGCTAAAGACACAAGCAAGAAAATCAAGGCGGTCAATCGGGCAAAGGCACGGGCGGGCGAACATCTTACTTCAAATGTGCCTTACGGTTATATCAAGAATCCTGATAATCCCAAGCAATGGATAATTGACGAAGAAGCTGCCGAAGTTGTTCGAGAAATATTTCAGCTATATTTGCAGGGAATGAATACAAACCAGATTTCAGTAAGTCTTAGCTCCAGACAGATATTGGTTCCAACGGCTTATAAATCTATTCACGGGATCGTCAATCGTAAATTCACAGATGAAACAAAATTTTTGTGGAATGGCGGCACAATAACACGCATACTTGAAAATGGTTCCTATGTCGGTAATACGGTAAACGGGAAAAGCATGAGAAAATCATTCAAAATCAAGAAGCGCATAAATGTGTCGCAAGAGGAATGGCAGATTGTCCCTAACACCCAAGAAGCGATAATCGACTGTGAAACTTGGAATTTGGTTCAGAAGATCCGGCAAGGACGACGGCGTAATGTAAAGCATAACCACCAGATACCGGTTTTGTCGGGGCATCTTTTCTGTGCTGACTGTGGGAGGAAACTGTACTACGTTAAGCCGCCCGAGCAGGCTGAATACTATTGCTGTTCCGGATTTCGCAAACGAATTAATTCCTGCACAGGGCATTATATCAGGGCAGACGTTGTGGAACAGCTTCTGATACGTCAGATAAACGATGTAATGAAGTTTGTTTCAGAATACGAGGACGAATTCGTTCGCCAGGTCATGGAACGAGGAACAGCTGAACACCTAAAGCAGACCAGTTCACTGAAGAAAACCATTGACACAGCAAAGCGGCGTATTGAGCAAATCGACAGCGTAATCTCTCAGCTCTATGAGGACAAGGTTGTTGGGGAAATCACCTCTGAAATGTTCACAAAGCTCTCGGCAAAGTACATAGCAGAGCAGGAAGAACAGAGCGCCTCCTTTAAAGTGGCTCAAAAGGAGCTGGTGGCTCTTGAAGCGAAGAAAACGGATACGACAAAGTTTATCGACTTGGTAAGGAAATACTCGCAAATCACTGAACTTACACCGCAAATCCTCAACGAGTTCATCGACAAAGTGACCGTTCATCAAGCAGTTAAGGTTGACGGTAAACGCCGACAGGACATTGAGGTTTACTTTAACGGTGTCGGGCTGATTTCGTCCGACGCAGAAAAAAAGCCCGAAACAACCGAGTGAACGGTCGTTTCGGACTTTGGCGGGATTATATATCCCTTAGACGCTCCCACATTTGCCGGGTCAAAAAATACTTCTATCCGCGCAAGTGTGCGGTTTGTCGGCTTTGCCGACAAACCGTGCGCGCGGCGCGGATGTTCGGCGGAAAAGTCCCAACGGGACTTTTTCGACGGTCAAAGGCGGGCAGCCCGAAAGCTGTCCGCCTTTGATTATTCAGCCTGGAATGAATCAGTTACCGGTATACTCGGAGAGTGTGATCTTGATATCCACCGACTTATCCCTGCCGCGGGAATCGGTTCTTACTACCGTTGCCGTAACAGTATCGCCCGGCTTCTTGTCCTTGAGTATCTCGGATACCTCGTCGACTGTGCGTACGTCGGTGCCGTTGATAGCTGTGATGGTATCGCCAACTACCAGACCGCTGGAGGCTATCGCCATATCCTGGTCGATATCAGTAACCACAAGACCCGGAGTCATGCCTCTGACCGCGCCTATATAGTCGCTTACCTGAACGCAGGTGATGCCGAGTATCGGTCTGCCGGAAACGTAGCCCTTGGTGATGAGATCGTTGATGACCGACTTTGCGTCGTTAATAGTGATCGCAAAGCCAAGATTCTCAGCGTTGTCGTTGATGAGCTTCATGTTAACTACGCCGACTACCTCGCCGTACATATTGAACAGGCCGCCGCCGGAGTTACCGCTGTTGATCGCCGTATCCGTCTGGATAGCGGAAATGCTGTTGTCGTCGTAAACCTGTCTGTTCAGACCGGAAACAACGCCCTTGGAAACGGATGTCTCAAGACCGAGCGGGTTGCCTATTACAACAACATCGTCGCCGAGGCTCAGCTTGTCGGAGTCGCCCAGTGCAGCGGCGGGGAGGTCGCTGTCGGGCTTGATCTTCAGCACTGCGAGGTCGGTGTCGGTGTCGGAGCCTAACAGATCTGCTTCGTACGCTGTGGACACGCTGGTGCCGTTGTTCGGGTCGGTTGTGTTGACGTTGACTACCAGCTTTGTAACGGTGTAGTAGTCGTTCTCGGCAACATGCGCGTTGGTGATGATGTAGCCGTCCTTAGAGATGATGATGCCGCTGCCCGCGCCGTAGAGAGTCTCCTGACCGCGGTAGTTTACATAGACCTCAATATATACGATGGAATCCTTGACTGCGGATACCAGGTCTCTTGTGTAGGCGTATGTGCCGTCGCTGTTGCGCTCGGCAGTTCCGGAGGAGGTGTGGTCGACAACGCCGGACTGAAGCGTGTTCAGTACGTCCTGCGCGCCCTCGGGGACGCTGCTTTCGGAAGCGCTGTCCGCAGAGGAGCTTACGCTCTCGGACTGGGAGGCTCCGCCTATCAGGAGCTGGCTCGCCTTATTAGCCGCGAAGGCTCCGCCGAATCCCGCGCCGCCGCAGAGTACCGCTATCGCTGCCACGATGGCTACGATCTTTCCGGTGCGGTGGGTCCTGGGCTTCTTCGGGGGCTGCTGTTCGGTAAAGTTCATTTCGGGCTGTGTATTCTGAGCGCTTTGTACGTTCTGGGCGTTCTGTGTATCATGAAGTTCCTGTGTATTCTGTGTTTCGTTCATGCCGTTATAGTCATACATAAATCATTCGTCCTTTCTTTCAGACCGGATATGTAGGGGAGGATTCCCGGTTTTCCGTATCTCCCTTGCTGTGATTAAATTATATCAGCCTAATGTGTCGATACGGTGAAACAAATTTGAATAATCAATTAAATAAAGCTGAAGGAAATGGTAAAAAACCGGCGGGAAAATTCGCACTTTCCCCGCCGGCTGTGAATATTCGTCAGCCCATGCTTGCGGGAGCCTCGCTCATCGAGGGAGCCTCGTGACCCTTCACGGCTCTGTCAGCCGCAAGGGCGATTGCGCACTCAAGGCGCTTCTTCTGCATTTCACAGGCGATCTTGTAGGGCTTCTTCACATCGCCCTCGTAGATGAAGCTGTTAGCGTTGCATCCGCCGGAGCAGAAGAACTTCGCCCAGCAGCTGCGGCAGCCTTCCTTGCTGTAGACGTGTACCTTCGAGAAATATGTCTTGATATCGTCGTTGAATGTTCCGTCATAAAGGTTGCCCATTTTCCACTGCTCTATTCCAACGAACTGGTGGCAGGGGTAGATATCGCCGTGAGGCTCCACCGCAACGTAGTCGTTGCCGCAGCCGCAGCCGCGCAGGCGCTTTATCGCGCAGGGACCGGCGTTGAGGTCCACCATGAAGTGGAAGAAGTTGAACTTGTCCTCGGTGCGGTTCGCCATGACGTCGCACAGCTTGTCGTACTCGGAGAATACGCGTGGGAGATCCTCCTCGTTGATGGCGTAGGGCATCGAGGGGTCGGTAACCACCGGCTCAGCGGAAAGCTGAACGAATCCCAGGTCGCGCATTGCGAGGATATCGTCGGTGAAATCGAGATTATACTTTGTGAAGGTCGCGCGGACGTAGTAGTCCTTGGTTCCGCGGTTCTGAACCAGCTTCTGGAACTTCGGCACGATGATGTCGAAGCAGCTCTTGCCGTTTATGGTCTTGCGGATACGGTCGGTGACCTCGCGGCGGCCGTCGAGGGAGAGCACGCAGTTGCTCATCTCGCGGTTGATGTAGTCTATCTTCTCATCGTCGAGCAGGATACCGTTGGTGGTTATCGTGAAGCGGAAGCGCTTGCCGTGCTGCTTCTCGATGGAGCGCGCGTACTCAACGGTCTGTACTACCGTATCCCACGCCATGAGAGGCTCGCCGCCGAAGAAGTCAAGCTCGAGCTGCTCGCGGTTGGCGGAGCGCTCGATAAGGAAGTCGATAGCCTTCTTGCCGGTTTCGGGGGTCATAATGCAGCGCTCGCCGCCGAAGTCGCCCTGCTGCGCGAAGCAGTACTCGCAGCGGAGGTTGCAGTCGTGGGAAACGTTCAGGCACATGGACTTTACCGGGGACTTGACCATTGTGTCGCTGTACTTTTCGTAGTCGTCCTCGGCGAAGAGCGCGCCGTCCCTGTAGAGCTGGTAAAGCTCGGCGTAGCTCTCGCGCACTTCGTTTTCGGAGTACTTCGGAAGCTTTGCGGGGAGGTCAGCGGGCATTTCCTCGGTCATGGGGGCGTCAACGAAGTCGAGCATGTCGTACGCGCAGTCGTCGGGGAGGTGGACAGCGCCGCTGTTGACGTCGAGCACTATGTTGTAGCCGAGCTGTTTGAACTTGTGTATCATCGGAATTTCGCCTTTCTATGTAAATATCTTTCTGTGCGGTGATTGCTGCGGCATAGTCCGGAAACGGGGACATATGCGCGGGACGCGATATAAAAACCGGTGTGATCATATCAAAAAAACTGGGCGGAACAGTTCCGCCCATCGTGTGTAATATCGGTGGATATTACTTTTCAGACTCACATTTCTGGTTTGCAACTGTGCAGGAAGTCTTGCAAGCAGACTGGCAGGAGCTCTGGCACTTGCCGCAGCCGCCCTTAACAGCGGAAGCCTTCAGGTTAGCCTTGTTGATGGTTGTGATGTGCTTCAAATCAGACACCTCTTTCGTGATTGATTGCAGGGTATTTTCCTGCGATTATTAACAGTATACCATATTTCTACGAATATTTCAAGGGGAAACGCGAAGTTTTTTCAACTTTTTATTATTACAGCATGCCGGGAGCGGATTTGTCAACATTTCTTATTTTCTTATTTGATAAGGAATTGCATGACGAGCTCCGCGGCAAGCACTCCGCCGCAGGCGGAAAGCGCCACTATCAGCAGTCCTCTGTTGAACAGAGCCGCAATGAGCGCCGCCGCGAATCCCACGCACGCGGTTAACACCGACCCGGTGCTGAAGAATATCCCCGGGATAGTCATGGCGGTCAGCACCGCATAGGGTACGTAATACAGGAAGCTCAGCACAAACGGCGAGGTTATCTTCCTGCGTATCGCCGCAAGCGGGAGCATTCTCACAAGGTAGGTCACGAGAGCCATCGTAAGTATGCTCAGGCACAGATATAATGTATCAGTCATCAGCTTCACCGTCCTCCGTGGGTTTCGGGAAGAACAGCGCTCCCAGCGCCGCGGCGATGACCGTGCAGATTATCACCGAGAATCCCGAGGTTATGCCGCTGAATACCGGCACGAACTTGATTACGCAGGACAGAGCCGCGGCAATCGCAGCGACCGCAAGCACGCCCTTGTAGCGCTTGGCAGGCGGAACCACTATCGCGATGAACATTCCGTAGATTGCAATGCCGAGCGCCAGCGTAACTATCTCCGGCAGGACGTTTCCGAGCATCGCGCCGGTCGCCGTGCCCGCCGCCCACATTATGTAGGGAAGCGTGATAAGCCCGTACATGTACGCCGGTGTGACCTCGCCGGGCTTAACGCTGGCGACTGCGAACACCTCGTCGGTCACGCCGAACGACGTGGTGAGCCGGTGGAACAGATTGTAATTCTTGCTGAGCTTCTGGCTGAGCGAAAGGCTCATGAGCGAGTAGCGCAGGTTGATAATGAGCTGAGCCAGCGCTATTTCGAACAGACCGCCTCCGGCGGCGATGGCGCCTATCCCGGCGACCTGACCGGCTGAGGTCAGGCAGGTCATGGAAATGAGTATCGCGGCTAACGGCGGGATTTTCATTCCCACCGCGGTAATGCCGAACGCAAAGGATACCGAGAGATATCCCAGCCCTATCGGAAGCCCGTCCTTAAGCCCCTGGAGGTAATCCGAACGGCTCCCCTTTACTTTATTTGTTTTCTCTGACATAATTCTCCCTTTTCCGCAGGTCATATTGACAACTTTATTATTTTAGCACAATCCCGGGAATAAATCAATACAAAATATACGGACTTCCGCAATTTATTACATATATAATTCACAAAAATTCCGGTCGGCTCTTGCAATTATTAAAGAAAAATGCTAAAATGATAATATGTGCTGAAAAGCATTACAAAAACGAATACAAATAAAAAGGAGAAAACAAATGGGAAACATTTTCGTAATTATCGCATTTGTGGCTTATGCCCTTGTTATTCTCGGAATAGGAATTTTTTCCTACAAGAAATCCAAGAGCATGAACGATTACTTTATAGGCGGGCGGCAGCTCGGAAGCTGGACAACGGCTATTTCAGCCCAGGCTTCGGATATGAGCGGCTGGCTGCTGATGGGTCTGCCCGGCGCGATCTTCGTCAGCGGGCTGACTGAAAGCTGGATCGCGATAGGTCTTTTCATCGGTACATACCTCAACTGGAAGATACTCGCGGCAAGGCTCCGTAAGATGTCCTACGCCGCCGGCGACGCCATCACCATTCCGGAGTACTTCCAGAAGCGCTTCTTCACGCAGAATCCCGTTATACGCTTCGCGTGCGCGGCAATTATTTTCGTGTTTTTCCTTATCTACACCGCTTCCGCATTCAGCAGCGGCGCCAAGCTGTTCAACTACATGTTCGGCACGGATTACACGCTTTCCCTTACCATCGGCGCGCTCATCATCATTTCCTACACCTTCCTCGGCGGATTCTTCGCGGTCTGCTGGACTGACCTCATTCAGGGTCTGCTGATGTTCGCGGCTCTGGTCGTAGTTCCGCTGGTGTGCATTATCCAGACTCCGGACGTTTCCGCAGTACAGTTCCTCAACGCTGACGGCGCTGTTATCTCCAACTACCTCAACCTCTTTGAGAACGTAAACGGCGACATCGCATGGACCACTATCCTTTCCGGTCTGGCGTGGGGTCTCGGCTACTTCGGAATGCCGCATATCCTGGTCCGCTTCATGGCTATAAAGTCCAGCGACCTCATCAAGAAGTCGCGTATAATCGCGACCATCTGGGTTTTCATTACCCTCGGCGCGGCTGTGCTGGTCGGAATTTTCGGCTACATCTTCCTGCACTCCGCAGGCAACGAGGCTATGCTGGCTGAATTCAACGCCATCGGCGACGCGGAAAGGATCTTCATGTTCCTCAGCGGTAAGCTCCTGCCCGGTATCATCGCGGGCATCGTGCTCGCGGCTATCCTGGCGGCTATCATGAGCACCGCGGATTCCCAGCTCCTCGTGACCGCTTCCTCTGTGAGCAACGATATGTTCAAGCTCTTCAAGAAGGACGCCAAGGAAAAGACCCTCATGTGGATCAGCCGCGGCACCGTTATTGCAGTCGCAGTCATTGCGTACATCATCGCCCTCGACCCGAACAGCTCGGTAATGGGTCTGGTTTCCTACGCATGGGCAGGCCTCGGAGCGGCGTTCGGTCCGGCTATGCTGCTCTCGCTGTTCTGGAAGCGCATGACCATGAACGGCGCAGTTGCCGGTATTATCTCCGGCGGCGCGTCCGTTGTCATCTGGGAGACTATCCCGATGATCCCCGCAGACGGCGCGTTTGTAAGTCTCTCCGCTGCAACCGGTATCTACTCGCTGCTGCCTGCGTTCATTATCGCGCTTGCTGCCGTAATTATCGTGTCCCTCTGCACCAAGGTCGACAGGCAGAAGGTCGACGAGCTTTTTGCAAGGGCTAACGCTAAGGAGACCGAGGCTCAGGCTATCGGGGAATAATTAAGATATCTGTTTATAAAACAATGGGCTGCATTCGTGCAGCCCATTGTTTTTAGTTGCGGTTAGTTATCGCTGATAAAGGGAAGGATCTCTTTGTCAAGGTCGAATACGGTGATTTCAATATTCTGGTCATGCGGGTGTATCCATTCCGTGTCGGTTCTGTGCCGTTCAAACAGAACATTATCATCAAGTGGTTCTTTGCCGAAATAGAGTTTGTATAAGTGCTTATAATTTTTAAGGTCGTTATAAATTTTGTTGTAATCTATAACTGCTTCTTCTTCATATTGTGCATGGTCAGAATAATACCAAAAATCAGCGCTGCTTAACGAATAGAATTTATATTCAGGCAAGTAGGCTTTATAAGAAGGCGCGGTATCACTCAGATCAATCACTAAAACAGCGTCATCGGGTAATTCGCTTCTTACAAATTCAGCGGTTACCTTTGAATAGCTGTAATCTGTGAAATAGTCCTTAATGAGTTCATAGCTACCCATTGGGATCGTTGCGGCAATATATGTGCAGAACAAAACGAAGAATGCTTTGTCAAACTGCTTGTCTATGCCTCTGAACCATGTGATGAATCGCTTGCCGACGGCTGATGTTTTCTTATCGATCGGTTTTGGCTCTTTGTATACAGGGGTTTCGGTATCGAGGGCAAACCAATAAATAATCACATAGGTGAACAGAAAAAGCGAAGCGCGCGGTGGGAGCGTATACCAGATAACGCAGCATATCACGGAATAAACGCCTGTAAATACGAGCATTACAATAAAATGCTTTCTGTAATGCCTGAAAAAAATCATTGCGCATATGATGATAAGTCCTATGCACGAAGCGATCGTCCAGTTGATGGTAGATGACAGGAAAGGAAGCTGCTGATTAAACGCTGCGCCGGCGGTTATCGTTCCGACGGTTTTGATTAGGCTGTCAAAAACAGTTAATAAATTCAGATTTTCAGTTTTGGAAGCAGTCAGTTCGTTTGTGCTCAGGCATCCCAGAAGCGGCACTATCAGCAGGATAACTCCGACGCCCGCAATTGCAAGGCCGGCAAGCCGCAGAATGTTCATTTTCCCTGAAGATGTTTTCCACAGTTTGAACAGGTCGATTATCATGTAGATACCGAGTATTCCGACCAGACCTGACATCATGAGGTGCGTATTTGCAAGGAGCGCAATAAGCAGTCCGTAGACGACAGGGCGGCGGTTTCTGTCCTTGTAGACGATGGCAAGCAGCACAAGTATCAGCAGAATGAGGCAGTATACGCGCGACATCACGCTGTTGTAAAATATCAGGCTGCCGGAAAACAGCACAATGCCTTTAAGCAGCGGTCTGAACGGAGCCTTCCATAGAAGAAGCCCGGCAGCCACGCCGGAAATAAACCAGCTTATGAACGGAAGGATATCCGCCGGAAGCCCCGCCTTGGCAAACGGGTAGAGGACAAAGTGCCAGAGCGGCGGGTGGCCTTCATATTTCATGAAGTCGATGATACCGGAAATATCGTTGTATTTTGCAATATTCCACGCCTGCGCCTCGTCGTACCATATTTCGTGGCGGGCGGCGCCGATGAAGGTCAGCGCAAGGTAGACAATGAACAGGCAGAGCAGGATAATGCTGCTTTTCGGTATGCTTCGCTTTCCTGAAGCGGCTGTATCGGTCATTGCTTTTGCTCCTTTGCTTCCTCGTGGTATTCCTTCTCGGTGTTGACGCTCCAGACGCTCTCGCGGTCTCCGGTGCCGGAGATTATCGAGCGGGCGGCGTTCATCGCAGTCAGCATGGAGTGATCCATGTTGTTGTAGCGGTGCTGGCCGTTTCTGCCTATGCAGTATAGATTATCAAAGCTGTCGAGATACCCGCGCACCTTCCCGAACTCCTTGTAGGTGCCGAAGTACGCCGGGTAGGCCTTCTTCACCTTGGTGGTGAAGCTGTCTGCGATGTTCTCGCGCTTTATTATGCCGATCTGCTCCAGCTCCTTTGAGGCGAAGTCGATGAACTCCTCCGGGGGAGTGTTCCACATTTCGTCGCCCTCGGTGCAGAAGTACTCAAGCCCCACCCAGACATGCTTTGTGTTGTCGTCCACCATATAGGGCGACCAGTTGTTGAATATCTGGAGCCTTCCGAGCTTTACCTCGCGCTCCTGAATGTATATCCAGCAGTCCGGGACTATATTGTTGATGGTCGGGGTCTTGGTCTTGTTCTGGATCTCGAGCCGGTCGAGCAGCAGGCCTACGGTGATGAAATCCCGGTAGGGAAGCTCCGACGCGATGTGCAGTATATCCTCCGGCACGTCCGGGAGAGCCTGCACCAGATCCTTGACCGCCATCGAGGAAACAAGGAAGTCGCATTCGATGGTGCGTTCCTTGCCGAAATCCGGGGAGCCGCTGTCGGTGCAGCGCACGGTCACGGATCTCACGGAGCCGTTTTCCGCGTTTACGCGCACGACCTCGTGCTGCATGAGAAGCTCCGCGCCCTTTTCGCGGTCTATCTCTGCCATGCGTTCCCAGAGCTGACCAGGGCCGAATTTCGGGTAGTAGAATTCGTCGATGAGCGAGGTCTCGACGTTGTTCTTGTTTTTCTTGAACGGCTTGGAAAGCGCGGAGGTTATGACCTTCCACACGGAAAGCCCCTTGACGCGCTGAGCGCCCCAGTCCGCGGCGATGTTTGACGGGTGAACTCCCCAGAGCTTTTCGGTGTAGTCCTCGAAGAACATCTGGTAGAGCGGCTTACCAAAGCGGTTTATGTAGAAATTCTCAAGCGAGGTCTCCGGGAGCTTGTGGATAACGCTGCCGAGATATCCGAAGCCCGCCTTCATCGTGTTGACGAATCCCATGTTGATGAAGGTCGCGGGTTTCAGCGAGATAGGGTAGTCGAAGAAGCGCTTGCGGAAGTATATCCGGGACAAGCGGGTACGCGCAAGGAAAACGTTGTCGATTTTGTCCGGGTCTATCTCCGGGTCGTCGGAGAAGGTGTGGGTCCTGCCGAGCACCTTGTCGTCCTTTGAGGGCGCGCCCTGAAGCGGGAGGATATCCATCCACAGCTTCATGACCTCCTTGTTTTTCGAGAAAAACCTGTGGCCTCCGATGTCGATACGGTTCCCGTTGTACCGCGCGGTGCGGGATATTCCGCCGATGAATTCGCTGGCTTCGATTATTATGGGGTGATATTCGCTGCTTTCATTCAGCAGGGTGTATGCGGCGGTAAGTCCCGCAGGACCCGCGCCGATGATTACTACATTTTTCATTTGGTTTCAATTTTTCCTTTTCTGTCAAATATCAGTACCTTTCGTCCGACGTAATTCCATACAAGGACGATGGCGGCGGCGGCTATCTTTACAATAAGGTAGCTTATATGCAGCAGCTCGGTCCCGAGGTACATTATAAGTTCCGTCAGCCCCAGTCCGATCACGCCGACCACGGTGAAAATCAGGAATGCCGCCACGCTCTTACCGCTGCCGCGGTTGTCCTTTCTGCGGAATACGAACGTCAGCGAAAGCACGTAGTTCACGATCAGGCCTACGATGAATCCCGCCGCGGTGGAGATGAACAGCTCCCACGGAGTTTCTCCGGTGAGTATCAGCTCCTGAAACAGGAACAGCGTGCCGTAATCCGCCAGGAATGCGATACCGCCTACAACGGCGTATCTGAAGAATTCCCAGAACAGGCTCAGCAGCTTCCTGCGTTTCTCTTCTGTCAATAAGGCTCCCCCCCAATTTTTTTAGATGTATCAATTATACCACTTTTCAACATGACTTTCAATACAAAGAAATGAACAGTTTTCAAAATCGTTTTATTAGACATATCCGCAAGCGCTTTTTTGTGGATTTTTCAGCCGGGTGTGAATGGACTTGTAATATCAGGTGTAATATATTTGTTCAATGTTTACATAATCTTTTGTGTAAAATGTGTAAAAAGAATGAAATTTCACAAAGGGTATTGTATATTTGCGATAAATATGCTACAATGTATACAGACAAGTTAACAGGCTCGCGGGACGAAAGTCCGGGCGGTTCTGCTGATTTGCTTTAAAATCCCGGTTTGCCGGGCGGCGGCGTCTGCCGCGGCTCGTCCGACCCGAAAGGAATGATCAGTATGAAAGTAACCATCACCGCTAAGAAGCTCACAATCAACCAGTCGTTCACCGACTATGCGACACAGAAGCTCAGCGCAAAGCTGGACCGCTTCTTCCCCGAGGAGGCAGAGGCTAAGATCACCCTCGAGGAGCGCCGTGAACTTATCATTCTTGAGCTTACGGTAAAATATAACGGTATCATCTACCGTGCAGAGCAGTCCGCGAAGGACAAGAACGACGCCCTCGACGTAACCGTTGACCGCGTTATCCGCCAGATCAGAAAGCAGAAGACCAAGGTTGAAAAGAGCCTGCGTACAGGCGCGTTCGAGGGTCTTGCACCCGAGGCAGAGGAGAAGGAGTACGAGGTCATTCGCGAGAAGAAATTCCACCTCCGCCCGATGTCCGTTGACGAGGCTATTCTTCAGATGAACCTGCTCGACCACACGTTCTTTATGTTCAAGAACGCAGACACCGGCGCTGTAAACGTAGTCTACAAGCGCGACGAGGGCAACTATGCAGTTCTGGTTCCCGAGGGATGAGCAGCACAGGAAACAAGGCGTTAATACTTAAATAGCAATCAGCTCCGCCGGGATTTCCTGCGGAGCTTGAATGCTGATTAGGGCATTTGCACAAAAAAGTTGAAAAATCTTTGTGCAAATCACCGCCCTTGTAATGTAAACGATTTACTGCTATAATATAAGGGAACCTATAAAAACCGATTTGAGAAGGGAAAATGGGTAGAGTGCGCCGAATGCGAGGAAAGCCGACGAAGTAAGGCTGTATGCCTTACGAGAAGGTTTGACGAAGCAGGCGGTGTGCTATACACATTTTCACTCAAACAAGGTTTTTAGAGGTGACCTTATGATTGAATCTTTACATTTGCTCTGTTATTCGCCATACCAACAAACTTTGTCATACTTTATCGTGTCATCATCAAATGTCGCTTTTGCAGTAACAGTATTTTTCTCATTTTTATTTATATTAACATTGTTCCATACAAAAACAGTATTATTGCTATTTGGCAATTCGCTGCGTTTTATTATGCCAAGCGACCTTTCGTTCACGGTAAGTTCAATACTTTGTGCATTTGAATATATCTTTATAAATGGTACATTGCAAGGCCTTACGTTATGACGGCGCTCAGTAATGTAGATAGTTTTCTCACTGCTCCATACAGACCTGTAAAAGAAATACGCATCTTTGGGTATGCGTTCTCTCGTGCATAGACCCTTATCATTCTGTCCTATCGTATCGCCCTCTTCACGACCACTGGAAGGAAAATCAAACATACACCATACAAATGCTGCCCAAAGATATTTTCTTGCAGAAAATTGCCGCCAAACAATTTCGTGAAGCTGTGACTGATAATTTTCATAATGACGAGCTCCATTCGAGTCAATATCGTTCAGCCAGTCTATGCTGTCCTTGTGCTGTGTTAGGGCTCCGCCACCGCCGTATTCAGAAATGCATATCGGACGTTTTTCCTTTGAATTATGGTATAAGTCAAGCCATTCTCCGAAATGTTCTGCATCGCCCGCTTCCTTATACCAACCGAAATAACGGTTATATCCTACGACATCTGCGGGAAGCTGCAAAAATCTGCCATAGAACTGATTGTCTGCATAAGTTTTCAGCCTTGTGTTGTCCTCCTTGCAGGCAAGCTCATAAAGTTCTTGGTATAAAGCAAAAATTTCATCAGACATTTGGTGAAGTTCATTAGATATTCCCCATAAGATGATTGATGGATGATTGTAATTCTGCCTGATAAGCTCAATAAGCTGCTGTTTTGCATTTTCTGCAAAGCCATCTGCAAGAATGTGACGTTCGCTTTCATCCGGAGACATTTTGTTTATAATCCCTATCTCTGTCCAAACACAAATACCAAAATCGTCACACAGTGAATATTCCTGACTGCAATGCTGATAATGAGCCATTCTTACAGCGTTGCAACCCATATCACGAATAATTCCATAATCACGTTCACGTTGGATATTTGTCATTGCCCAGCCGCTTTCAAAGCTGTCTTGATGATAGTTCACACCATGAAGAGGATAAGACTTTCCGTTAAGGAAAAAACCATCCTCAGGGTTAATATGATATGTCCTTATGCCAAAATTTTCGGATACCATATCTGTTGCTTTGTCCCCATAAAATAGGGTGACTTCGGCACGATACAGACAGGGAGAGTTTACACCATCCCACAACTGCGGAGCAGATATTTTTTTCGAAAGTGTAAGCCTGTCGCTTTCTGTATGTCCACACATCTCTGCAACAGGCTTTCCGTCCGGGGCAAAAATTACGGCCTTTGCCTCTATGTTGTTGGCGGAATCAAGCTTTATCAGTACATCAATGTCTGCGCTGTCTGATGTAATATTATGTGGTGTGATGTAGACTCCGCAGGAACCACTGTCCTCCAGTGCAATGTGAACAGGTTCGGCGGCAATTAATTTAACTTCTCGGTACAATCCACCCATTTTTGTAAAATCGCCCTGTTCAGTAATTGGAGCAATGTAATTTGTGGGTGAATTGTCAACAAGGATTGCAATTTGGTTTTTTCTGTCATAGTGTACATAATTTGTTATGTTTATGCGAAAAGCAGAATAGCCTCCATCGTGTTTTCCGGCAAAAAAGCCATTCACAAACACTTTAGCAGTAGTGTTGGCTCCCCCAAATTCAATGTATAGTGCCTTGCCCTTGTATTTTGTCGAAAGCTCCAAATCTCGGCGGTAACAGGTCAGTCCTTTATAATAGCTGCTTGTTACACTATCAGTTGCATTAAAAGTGTGAGGCAGGCAGACCTTTTCCCATGAGCAATCGTCAAATTCGGGGGTAACTGCATCATTTTCGCTTATTCCCAGATTATATATCTTAGCAAAGCGCCATCCGTTGTTAAGTTCTATTTCAGTTCGCATAAATATTTCCCCTTAAATTATAGGATTCGATTCGTTTTTATATGATATTCATCCAAACCCTCATATCGTTCTCGCCGCGATTGCCCCATGTGTAATAGGGGACAGCGACCGCATCACACGGAGTAAGTTTTTCAGCTTCGCAGCTGTAAAGATCGTCGCAGTCCTCTGCACGGAAAGCTTTTGCTGTGAGCTGTATCGTTCCACCGAGAAGATCGGGTTCAAATTCGCCGGCAAAAGGCTTCTGACTTCTGTCAATGCGTATCGACCTTACATCGTCATTGTCCGTGCCCTCAAAGCAGTAAACGAGAGGACCTCTCATAAGCGCTGTCATTCCCGTAAGTCTTGGAACTTTGTTTGACGCTCTTACATATCTCGGAGTTCCGTCAAGGGCAAGCTCGATCTTAGCTTTTTCGTCTACATCAATGTAAATATATCCATTCTTGGGAATGACCGAAGTAACCTTGCCGTTGACTTTGAGCGAAAATTCCCTGCTCCATTTCGGTATGCGAACAGCGACTTTTCCGCGACCCGAAATGTTGTATTTAATCGTCATATCATAGGGATAAGAGGTCGTACATTCAAGCTTCATTCCGTTTGAAAAGCTTACTTTTCCCGATGTGAAAAGGTGACAGTAAGCAGTATCGCCCTTTTCGCCGTAAGCATATTTTCCGATAGAGCCGATGAGCCTTGCTGCGTTCGGAGGACAGCATGCGCAGGCATACCACTTCGGGCGTGAAGGGAGAACATGTGAATGTGTGCAGGCTTTTCCCGAAATGCCGATGTCAACTTCAAGCGGATTTACATAGAAAAAGCGTTTTCCGTCAAGCTGCATTCCTGCGAGGACGGTGTTGTAGAAAACAAGCTCCATAACATCGCCGTATTCGCCGTTTATCTCGTTTTCAAGCATCTTTTCCGCAAAGAATATCAAGCCGATCGCTGCGCAGGTTTCGGAGTAAGCCGTATCGGGCGGCAGGTCGTAGTCAACTGTGAAGGCTTCGCCCTGAACGGTCGAGCCTATGCCGCCCGTTATGTACATTTTTCTGTGGACGATGTTTTCCCACAAGCGGCGGCAAGCTGCAAAAAGCGCTTTGTCCTCTGTTTCGGCGGCGAGGTCAGCCATTCCCGTGTAAAGATATACTGCGCGGACAGCGTGCCCAACAGCTTCGGTTTGTTCACGGACAGGCTTTGCACTCTGTCGGTAATCATTGCTCCAAGGGTCGCTGTTCCAAACGCTCCAATTGCGCTTTTTCGCTTCTCTCGCCCAAAAGTCGGGAGCTTTTCCTCGCTCGTTGATAAATTTTTGGGCAAGTTCAAGAAAATGCTTGTTTTCAGTAAGACGGTATAATCTCAGCAGGGCAAGTTCGATCTCGGGGTGTCCAGGAATACCCTCGGTATTTTGCATGACGAAACGATCATAGATGCACTCGGCGTTTTTTACGGCAATATCAAGAAGCTTTCGCTTTCCCGTTGCTTCGTAATAAGTGCAGGCGGCTTCGATGAGGTGTCCCGAGCAGTACAGTTCATGACCCTCGAGCAGATTTGTCCAGCGCTTTTCCGTGTCCTTTATAGTGAAAAATGTGTTGAGATAGCCGTCCTTGTCCTGCGCATCGGCGATAAGGTCAATGAGCTCGTCAGCCTGCCGTTCGAGGTTTTCATCAGGCTTGTCTGCGACCGCATAAGCCGCTGCTTCGAGCCATTTGTAAGCATCGCTGTCCTGAAAGACCATTCCGTAAAAACCGTCCCCGGGGTCTTCACCTCTGAGAGCCTTTGCGGCGTTGATAAAGTTGGCGGCAACGTGGCTCTTTTCCGCACCGTCAGCCTTGTCCCAAAGCACACTGTACTGATATGGAATGACAGTGCTGTGGACGATATTCTGATATTTTTCCGTAAATCCCGATGCCTTGTATGAAGTAACGGGAATCTGCTTCTGTGTTTTCATAAGCTTGCTCCTCCTTGTTGACTTTTAAGCTTATATGTATTATAATACTATAAAACAATATTTTAAATGGAGAAAAGTTCTGATTATATGGAGAATATTATTGCACTTGTATCAGTGGATGAAAAAACTCTGCCACTCGTATCCGACTGTGACATACTTACGGCTACGGATAGCTTTTATCATATGGACAGAATGGCAGATTTTAACGTTATGATACTTGTTACGGACGGTGTGATGTATGTATCGGAGAATGACATTGACTATGAAATAGGGGCAGGAGAATTGCTTTTCCTGAAAAATGGACTGCGCCACTTTGGAAAGATTGAAACGCTCAAAGGGACACGCTGGATATATGTCCATTTTTCTTTGCCTGATGAAAAAGGAACGGAGAGAGTTTATCTCCCGAAGAAAACGTGCGGATTGGCGGGCAGTATTATCGAAGAAAAGCTTTATATGCTGTGCAAAGCCTTTCACAGCTCGAAAAAAATGCGGAAACTTCGCACCAATGCACAGCTTTATGATATCCTGCTCGACCTATGTTTGGAACAGTCTGAGGGTGAGAGCGTCATGGATAAAATATGCGCTTTCCTTGACACGCAGACGGACATGGACTTTTCAAAAGCACTCATAAGCGAACAATTCTATCTGAGCTACAGCCGTCTTGCAGCAGAGTTCAAGCGTGAAAAAGGCATTTCAATGGGGCAGTATCACAATGCCGCAAGGATGAAAAAAGCCTGTCATCTTCTGCGTTCAACATTGATGTCGGTAGGTGAGATAGCCGATGCACTCGGATTTGCCGATATGCTTTATTTCAGTAAGAAATTCCGTGCTTATGTCGGAGTTCCGCCTACCGATTACAGAAAGCAGATACAGACAAAATATTGATGGTTAAATATTCCTTTGAACAAGTCAATATATTTTTCTGCACGATCGTGGTTGCCCTTAACGGACAACCCGATTTTTTTATGAAGATCACGCTGACAGAGCTTGAATTTGCTGAAAAGAAAATAGATAATATACAATATATGTTTCAGTATCTCCTGTAAAATCAACGATTATGCCAACCGAAGCAATATCTGCGCAATGTTCAAAAAAATTCATCATAAAAGTTTATTCCTTACCATATAAAGTTGTTTTTCAAATTATCATTCTTGGAAATTTTCCTGTACTCACTCGGTGTGATCCCTGTTCTTTTTTTGAATATCTTCATAAAGCATATCTCATTTCCGTATCCGCAGAGGTCGGATATTTCCTTAACGGTCATATCGGTGGTCGAAAGATAATATTGTCCTGTCTTAATCTTTGCGGATAAAATATCTTCATAACAGCTTATCCCGAATTTCCGTTTGTATATTGCCTGAAGATATGACGGACTCAGATTCATTTTTTCAGCAAGCTGATATATATTGCTGTAGCTTCCTGCATTGCTGTAAATATCGGTGCGGAGCATTTCAAGAGCGGAAATGCGGCTTTTATCGCTGTCAGGATTTATGCTGCTTTCGGATATTTTCATGAGTATCATTTGCATAAGCATATTTTCGTACTGTTTCCTGTTGGTCGAACCGGCTACATTTTCACGGCATAATATAGCAAGCAGCTCTTCAATTGCTGGAATATCCGCCGAGGTGATAAGCGTGTCAGTTTTTATCCCATTCATAAGCTCGGTATCGTCCGTATCAAAATGGACAAAGTGATTAACATAACTTCCGCACAGAGTTTTGTAATGCTGCATTGTTCCCTTGCTGTATAAAATGAGGCTGTCTGGAGAAACGGTTATTTCTTCGCCGTTTTGTATCAGAACAGCGGAGGTCTTGAAGATAACAAGAAGATCATCTCCCGAACCATCCGGTCTGCATATTTCAAAATTCCCTTTGTGTCTTACGTTCTGACAGACTGTGTTTATACTTATCATATCATCACCTCAAAGTACGAACGGTTAGTATAATAATATTATAAGTCATTGCAATACAAAAGTCAATGATTTATACTGATAATATAATAATTCAGTATGCGGCGGAGGTATAATATGAAAAAAATATCAATACTAATAAATGCAGACGACAGGCTCGGACATATCTCTCCCGAGATATACGGACATTTTTCCGAGCATCTCGGAAGATGTATCTACAACGGTATATATGTGGGGGAAAATTCACCTATTCCGAATACAGACGGAATAAGGAATGATATCATCGAGGCGTTCAGAAATATAAAAGCTCCCGTTTTCCGCTGGCCCGGCGGCTGCTTTGCGGAAGAATATCACTGGCAGGACGGAATCGGCGAAAAATCTCTGCGCCGAAAGATCGTGAACACGAACTGGGGCGGAGTTACGGAGGATAATTCTTTCGGTACACACGAATTTATGCGCTTCTGTGAGCTTGTTGGCTGCAAGCCTTATATAAACGGCAATATTGGCAGCGGCAGTGTTCGTGAAATGTCCGAATGGATAGAATATATGACCTCAGATGCGGAATCGCCTCTCACAGAGCAGAGAAAGAAGAACGGCAGAGCCGAGCCGTGGAAACTCGAATACCTCGGTGTCGGCAATGAAAACTGGGGCTGCGGAGGAAATATGCGTCCCGAATATTACGCCGACGTTTATAAAAGGTATCAGACGTTCTGCCGCAATTATTCGGGAAACAGACTTTACAGAATAGCCTGCGGTCCAAGCTCTGCCGACTATAACTGGACAGAGGTCATGATGAAAAATCTTGACAGCAATACCGTTGATGCTATCGACCTGCATTATTATACGATGCCCGTATGGCCCGAAATGGAATCAGCCACCGATTTTGACGATGAGCTTTATTATAAAACTATCGCTGCAGCGAACTTTTCCGATGAGCTTATCACAAGACATTCGGAGATAATGAACCGCTATGATCCCGAAAAGAAAATAGGACTTGTAATAGGCGAGTGGGGCTGTTGGCATAAGGTAGAAGAGGGTACGAACCCGGGATTTTTATATCAGCAGAATACAATGCGTGATGCTATCGTTGCTGCAATTGAGCTGAATGTTTTTAACAGACACAGCGACCGTGTTGTAATGGCAAACCTTGCGCAGGCGGTGAATGTTCTCCAATCGGTCATTCTTACAGAGGGCGGTAAGATGATAAAAACGCCTACATATCACGTTTTCGACCTTTTTAAAACACACCAAAACAACGAGGCAGTTTACTGCTATACGCAAAATGAAAATATGTCGGAAGGCAAAAATGCTCCGATGATCTCTGTTTCCGCATCGGTGAACGAAAAGAGTATGACCGTTACCGCCGTAAACTGTTCGCTTACGGAAGAGGCTGCTGTTGAATGCAGCATTTTCGGATTTAAAGCATCATCGGTTTCGTGCAGGATACTTACAAACGAGGCGCACAGCTATAACGACTTCGACTGTCACGACAGGGTGAGCATTACCGAGCATACGGCAGTCATCAAGGATAATGTTTTAAAGCTGAATATTCCGCCTTGTGCTGTTGTGGAATGTGTTGTTGACTAAATATTGGGGCATATTCACAGTGCATTTCGTCTTTATAATAAAAATATAAGCATAAGGCGCTGTAAAATAACTCAACACCCAAGCCCGAGCAACCATACTATGGAAACTCGGGCTTGCTGATGCTGCAAAAAAGAAGAATGAACCGAAAAAAGCGTATAACAAACAAGCCGGCAGGGAAATGCCATGCACAAAATGTAATAA
>ERZ773192.826-NODE-826-length-36002-cov-4.824492_pt1 | contig 36002 bp, 39 predicted proteins | sample MGYA00581010_ERZ773192 | MGnify/ENA primary metagenome ERZ773192 (study PRJEB29015, sample SAMEA2737741) | human gut metagenome | biome: human gut; feature: human-associated habitat; material: faeces | place: China | collected 2012 ...
ATGGTCATAGCTTGCAAAATATTCAAGAAGAATTGTATAACCGTGGAGTTAAATCCCCATCGGGCAAGGATAAGTGGACAAGAGATGTTATTGACAAGACTATAAACAACAAAAAGTATGTACCGTTTATCATTTCATTTGAAGACTATTTTATGGCTCGTGGAGAAAAGGAATTGCGTTGCCGCTATGACAGAGATTTAGTATACTAAAGTTGTTTTGCTGATTAGTTATATAATTATTCTATTAGGTTGAAAGGAGTAAGAATATGAGCAAATCAGCAATTCAAAATCAGCTTTGGTATATTGTTGCAAATGAGCAATACTTAAAGCCTCTGTTAGAAAATGAAAAATTAGCGAGGAGGTGTATAATGAGGTTTTAGAAAAGCTATATAACGAATTTGAAATCTGGAAATATAGCAAAATACGAAATCCAAGTATTGAAGTAAATAAAAAGAAATTAGAATCAAAACATGATTTGGCTGAGCAAAATCCGGGATTTGTTTCATTAACCGGGATGGCGAGAAACACTGGTGACAAATCCCCTGGATATGTCATTCAAAGTTGGCTAAGGGCAGAGACAACAATTAAGTTTTTATCTTTATGGGAAAGACAGCATAATGATAAATTCGCTGATTTAGTTGCAAAAGAGCCTAATTTAACACCAAAAATTTGGATAGCTGAAACACATGCTATAGGGATGACGTCAAGACAAGGGAAAAATGGCGGAACTTATGCAGATAAAGAAATAGCAATGCATTTTATGTGTTGGTTGTCAGCAGATATGATGTTAAATATGATTAAAAAATACTTGGAGGTAATGAATGATGAGGAAAATAACTGAAATACCGGCGACTATATTTCCCAAGATTCAGGATAAAGATGCGAAACTCAATGTTGCAGCATATTGCAGAGTGAGTACAGAAAAAGAGGAACAAGAAAATAGTTTGGAAAATCAAATTTACCATTACAGAAGGGAGATTGAAGCAAATCCAAATTGGACGCTTGTAGATGTTTTTATTGATTTTGGATTGAGTGGTCTAAATGATACAAAACATACAGAATTCATGAGAATGATTGAAATGTGTAATCAAGGTAAAATAGATTTAATTCTTACAAAGTCTATTTCAAGATTTGCAAGGAATCAACTTGATTGTTTGAGCTACATACGAAAACTAAAATCAAAAAATATTGGTATTCGTTTTGATAAAGAAGGTATAAATACTCTTGATCCTTCAAGTGAGATATTCTTATCATGGTTCAGCGCCTTTGCACAGGCTGAAAGCGAATCTTTAAGTATGAATGTTACAAGAGGAAAGAGAATGGGATATAAAGAGGGAAAGTTTGCTTTTCCTTGTAATTTATATGGCTACAAAAAGGACGAAAATAACAACCCCGAAATTATCCCTCAACAAGCTTCGGTTGTCCGTAAAATATTTCATCTGTACCTTGAAGGAAACTCGATAGACAGCATCAATAAATGGCTTAAAGAAAATGAAATACAATCGCCGAAAGGTTACAACAAGTGGAGTAATTCTACAATATCAGGTATCTTAAAAAATGAAAAGTATATGGGCGATGCTCTGCTACAAAAAACATATACAGTAGATTTTCTAACCAAAACCACAGCAAAAAACAAGGGAGAAGTTAATCAGTATTATATTGAAAATAACCATGAGGGAATAATATCCAAAGAAATTTTCAATATGGTGCAAGATGAAATCAAACGAAGGGCTAATTTGTATTGCGGAGAGCAGAAAAGTAAACACAGTTCACAATATGCATTAACAGGCAAAGTTTTTTGCGGAGAATGTGGCACCGTTTACAGGAGGGTGACATGGTCAAGAGGCGGAAAAAAGAAAATTGTATGGCGATGTGTTGAAAGGTTGACAAACGGAACTAAAAATTGTAAAAACTCACCGACAATTTCGGAGGACGATCTACATAATGCAATATTAAAAAGCATTCGGGAGATGGTTTCAGACACAGACAGTATAGCTGAAACGGTCAAAAATGAAATTGAGGCTGTATTATCAAAAGACAATGACTGTAATCCGCAGGTTATAAAGCGAAAGATTAAGAATAATGAAAAAGAAACCATTACTTTAAAAACAATTCTTAGCGAAACAGAGGATAAAAAATTCTATATTAATAAAATAATGAAACTGGAAGAAGAAATATCAGTACTAAATGAAAAATTGCAATCCGTCTCAGAAAGAAAGTCCAGTAATATGATGTGTCAGATAGAACAATTTATTGATGATACGGAACTGAATATGAATGACTATTTTAATACATTAGTCAGGCATCTAATTGAATCAGTTGTGGTAATTTCAGAACACGAAATAAATATAAAATATATTGGTCGAGTTGAATTAAAAATGAAATTATAGTTTTATGTTACAAGCTGCTAAAATGAAGGTTGTAATTTTCTCACTTTTGCCAATTGAAAAAATTGGTGAATTATGGTACAATATATATATCTATAAAACGAAAGTATTTGCGGGAGGCAATATATGTTTGGAAATGTTGTATATTATGACAGAAATAAGATAAATGAGTATAAATCTATAATTATGCGACAAAGGAATTTAGAGATAGATGAATATGAAATTACAAATGACAAAGGTGCCAAACTTGATTTGAAAGCCGTTGGCTTAGATATTAATGCAACCAAAGCATATAAAGCCAAAATACAGGATAGTTTATTGCTTAATTGCGATGAGTTTGAAAAAGCTTTAAATGGTAGGGATGACTATTTTGATTTTACTACATCGTCAAATTATGATATTACCACAATGAGAAGAGGTACAATTATAAAATTTGATGGATATTTTAAAATCCCAGAGGAGTTTGACTTGATTCAGACTATTGACAGATTTAAACCTATGTTAATAGCATCTATGACAACCAACAATATGGAAGAATCAGAGAAGGAAGCACTTAGAGAATTTTTGGATTCAACAAATGCAAAAATACCTGTCTTGGTTGATTTTGAAGAACAAATATTATGTTCTAAAATATTATCTGAAAACTTACTTGTGGAGTACGAAGCATTAGAAGAATACGAAGACCTAGAAGTGACGATTTTGGGAAGAATAACCTCAAGTAATTTAATATCTTCTAGCAAAGCTTTTTATGATCCATTAAAAGATTTTATGACATTAAATCGTGCTATGCGAAGAGGCATGGGTGAACGAGCAGAGGGGTTAAATGAAATTTTTGTAGATGTAGATTACAGAACAATAGAAATAGTCGCTATTTATCAATAAAACAAATGTTTGATTGTGAAATTAGAAAGGATAAATTCTATGTACTTAATTAATAAAGTTGTTTCTTTTTGTGATAAGGAGTATCAAACCCACATATGTCAGGGGTGTGCAAATGAAGCTTCTTGTAAAAACGATTGTAAAAACTGCCTTGATGATTTGCATTACCACATAAATAATATAAGGGATGATTATGGCTGTGAACATTTGCTTGATTATTATGTGTGTAGGTATTCGTATAAGTATTGTTCAGAAATAATTTATGCACTAAATAATATAGATTTATCAAAATACCCTTACTTTAGCATACTGTCGCTAGGTTGTGGAGGCTCACCGGATTTAATGGCATTTGATTATATGGATGTTACTCAACCAATTAAATATAAAGGTTTTGATATAAATAATAATTGGAGTAAAATACATAATTTTATAATGGATGCTTGCACAGAATTAAAAATTGATACAGAGTATTATCGAGATTGTGATGTACTTGATTTCCTTAGCGATACAACAATTAACGGTTGTAATGTTATAATAATAGAATATCTTATATCATTCTTTTATGATAGAGTTGGATATCATGGGCTTGTAAAATGGTTTGACCAATTAGCACAACAAATTGTTGCATATAAACCAGCTGATTCGCCTATGCTTATTATCATTAATGATGCTGATAGTATCAATATTGGACGAGATTATTTTCCTCTTATAAGAGATTCCATTGAACAACAAGGTATCGAAATAATCAATGAGTATAGGAGGCGTTTTAAAAATCACAATTATTACAGTGGTTCGAAAATGTATAATTCGCAGGCAAATTGCTTTGATATACCTGACAATTTTGGAGATAAATATAAAGTGGCGATACGATGTGAGGCAGCACAGCTTATTTTGGAGGTGAAATGAATGATTATTAGTGCGAGCAGAAGAACTGACATACCATCTTATTACTCGGAATGGTTCTTCAATAGAATTAAAGAAGGTTACATATGCGTAAGAAATCCAATGAATATTCATCAAATTGGAAAGATATCACTTTCGCCAGATGTTATAGATGGAATTGTGTTTTGGACCAAAAATCCTATACCTATGTTAGCTCGACTTGGTGAAATATCTCAGTATAATTATTATTTTCAATTTACTATAAATTCATATGGTACAGATCTCGAAACTAATGTTCCTTCAAAAAATGATGTGATAATACCAACATTTCAAAAGTTATCCAAGCAAATTGGAAAAGAAAAAGTAGTATGGCGGTATGACCCCATTTTATTTAATGAAAAATATACACTTAAGTATCATTTGACATATTTTCAAATGATGGCAGATAAGTTAGCAAACTATACTGAAAAATGCACTGTAAGTTTTATTGACTTGTATAAAAACATACAGAAAAAGATGGAATCGTTAAAAATTGTAGTTCCTTCGCTTGAACAACAAGAAGAATTAATGGCGGGTTTTTCGGAAATAGCAAAGGAACATGGAATTTATATTGACACATGTGCCGAAAAAAAAGATTTTGATAAATTTGGAATCAAACACGCACATTGTATTGATAGAGAACGATTAGAGAGAATAGGTAATTATAAACTTGATATTGATAAAGATAAAAATCAGCGTGATGAGTGTGGATGTGTTTCAAGTATTGATGTGGGTTCTTATAACACTTGTAAAAACGGCTGTTTATATTGTTATGCAAATTTCAGTGAAAAAACTGTTGCTTCAAATCATTTAAAACATAATCCTGTTTCATCATTGCTATATGGTGAAGTAGAAGGTGATGATGTGGTTAAAGATAGAGTTATACATTCATTTAAAAATAATCAATTAGGATTATTTGATTAAACACTTGTTTTTTACTAAATTCTTGTCGCCTAATTATATTGCTTAAAATATTGGATGGTGTGAAAAAATGTTTAGTTATAGATTGAGCATGATATATTTAAATATGATTTGAGGTGAGAATATGTCTGATATAAAAATAGAGTTACCAGAGCTTGTGAATAAAGCATTGGAAAAGCCTGCATTGACAATTGGGGAAAAAATATCTGATTTAATTGAAATAGTTTTTGGTGGAATAACATATAAAAAACAAGAGTTGATGTATAAACGGGAAGTAAATTTCCAGAAGTTTAAAAATGAATTAACAGAGAAAATTAATAAAATTCCTCTTGAAGAACGAACTGAGCCTTCTGAGAGTATTATAGCTCCAACTCTTGAGGCAGCCAAATATAGAATAGATACTGATGAGATAAGGAGTATGTTTATTAATCTTATAGTTTCATCTGTAGATGATAAAACATCATCTTCTGTTCATCCAGCATATATAGAAATAATAAAAAACTTATCAGCAGATGATGCCCTGGCCTTGCAAATTCTTTCGTTAGGAAGAGAAGGTAGTATATATATGATTGTGTCGGGGGCAGAAAACGAATTGACTTTTCCGAATAATAGGCAGTTTCATTGTGTTTTATCAAGTTTCTTTGGTTTTGAAAAATCAAACATTATATTGTCGTCTTTAATGCGAAATGGATTAATAGAAATAAAGTATATATTTGATGAGAATTCAAATGTTTTCGGTTCTGATTTCTCAAAATTAAAAGAAGAATTTATGGAGTATCGGCATGATACAGAAGAGAGAACTAAGGAATATCGTTATGGTGCATTGTGCTTAAGTCCTTTTGGTTATGAGTTTGCCAAAACATGTGCACCACTAACTTACAGCGATATTGGTATAGAACAATACATGCGGGAAAAACAATTAGAAAAAATTAAAGCAAATGATAATCGATAAAGTGTAAAAAACAGATTCTAAAGTGGGTGAGTTCACATGAGCCAAGTATCAAATGATGAGATAATAAATGCGTTGAATAATGCCGTTGCATCTGTTGAGATGGAGGGTTTTGAATTCTCAGCTGGCGAGAAAATGTTATGCATGGCAGCATTGGAGGGTAAAATTACAAAAGATGGTTTTATAAAAATGCTGCTGGAAAGGTGTAGAGGATAACAAGATGTTTATTAGTGCTGGTTTAGTATGTTATGAAAAAAATTCTTTGCAAATTGAATAAAAGCAGAAGAAGGGGAATGATTTGAGAGAAATATTGAATAGTGATTTCATTATAAGAGAAACATATGATGCGGTCAGAAATAGTATTATCAATGCGCAGAATAAAGTATATAATGCCGTTAATGCTGCGATGGTACAAGCCTATTGGGAAATAGGAGAACAGATTTATAAAGCATGTGGAGAAAATGAACGAGCTGAATATGGTAAAGGATTGATAAAATATATAGCAGAAAATTTATCAAGAGAATTTGGTAAAGGCTTTGATGAAAGAAATCTCAGAAAAATGCGTCAGTTTTATATGGCGTATCCAATTCGGGACTCACTGAGTCCCGAATTGAGCTGGACACACTACAGAAGATTGATGCGCATAGAGGATGAAAAAACAAGAGCGTTTTATACGGAAGAATGTGTTAAATCGGGTTGGAGTGTAAGACAACTTGACAGGCAAATAAATTCTTTTTTCTATGAAAGATTGCTTTCGAGTCAAGATAAGAAATCGGTAAGTGATGAGATTCAAACTTTGGAACCTAAACCTGAATATGAAAAAATCATCCGTGATCCATATGTGCTTGAATTCCTGGACTTAGAACAAAATCCGCACTTCTATGAAAAAGAACTTGAACAGGCTGTAATAGATCATCTTCAAAAATTCTTGTTAGAGCTTGGCAGAGGTTTTTCGTTTGTAGCAAGGCAGAAACATATTACATTTGATGACAGGCATTTTTATATTGAACTCGTATTTTACAATTATATTTTAAAATGTTTTGTTTTAATAGATCTGAAAATAGGGGATTTGTCTCATCAGGATTTAGGGCAGATGCAAATGTATGTAAACTACTATACAAGGGAAATGATGAATGAAGGAGATAACCCTCCGATTGGCATTGTTCTCTGTGCGGATAAAAGTGATGCAGCAGTAAAATACACATTGCCGGAAGATAATAATCAAATATATGCTTCAAAGTATAAATTATATATGCCGACAGAGGAAGAATTTAAGAAAGAATTGAAACTTGACGATTATAAGAAAATAGACTAATATTAAATGTATTGTGTCCGATTTCTTGGAAGTGCCGAAAATGGCTAAAATAGGGTGCATGGTTCGTGCATCTAAATCGTTCGGCTTTTCCAAATAAGAACCTCAAGGTTGATAGAAACCTTGAGGTTTTTGCTTTATATTTCGGTTTCAAATAAACCTTTTGCCTGTGCGGTTTTCGGAATACATCGTGTAAAAGTGCTGCTGTGCGATAATGTTTTCTCCTTATCGGCAGCACATTTTTGTGCCGAAATTGCCCGAAAATATCCGTTTCAATCAAAAAATGAAACCGTAAAATTTTACCCCCGACCTTTCGTGTCAATTGTTTACCCTTTCGTGTCAAAGGTTCGACCTTTCGTGTAAAAGGTATGATTTGTTTTTAGTTAATGGATTTTGAACAGAGCCATTCAGCTTAACAATTGAAAACCCATAATAACGATGCCGAGAACAACGAGAACTACACCTGTTGCACGGTTAAGTGTTTTAGGCTGTGCCTTATTGGCAAATACCGCAGCTATCTGAGCCCACAAAAGCGTAAATACAACGCACAGTACCCATGTTAAAACATCCGGCAATCCGCCTATTGTAAAATGTGACATCGCACCCGTCAACGCGGTAAAGGTCATAATGAATACACTTGTACCTACGGCAGTTTTTAATTCATAACCCATTACGCTCGTTAAAATCAACAGCATCATCATACCGCCGCCCGCACCGATAAATCCACAGATAAAACCAATCATCACACCACAGATTATCGACTGAATTGCCCGCTTTTTTGCTGAAGTTTTTCCCATACTTTCCTTGGTTGTCATAACGGGGCGCACGATGAATTTAATTCCGAGCAGAAATGTCATAAACACCGAAAAGCCGCCCATCGTTGCCGCCGGCACAAAGCTTGCTATATAACTTCCGACAATGGTAAACGCTAACACACTGACCATCATAATCAAGCCGTTCTTCACATCCAGATTTTTGTTTTTATGATAGGTGTATGCCGAAACCGCGCTGGCAAGCACATCGGAAGAAAGTGCGATTCCCACCGCCATATAAGGATCCATTCCCAAAAAGGTTATCAGCATCGGACTGATTACGGCAGCGGCGCTCATTCCCGCAAAGCCTGTGCCGAGACCTGCGCCCATACCTGCAAAAAATGTTATCAAAACGGTTAATGCAATACTCATAATTTATTTTCCGCCTTCAAAATCTCATTCAGATTTTTCTCAATAATATCCGTTGCCTCCGAAAACGCTTTACGCAGATCGTCATCCATATTCAAGAACATTCTCTCTGTAAAGGCTTTCTGAAGTTTTCGCCCGCGCTCAATAATCGGCTTTGCTTTATCGGTACATATAAGTCCCGTTTTACGCCGATCTCCTTCCACCTGCTTTCTGAGAAGATACCCTTCTCGGACAAGCCTTTCAACATTTACCGATACAAGATTTGCCTTAATCCGCCGTATTTCCACTATTTCGCCGGCAGTGTTATAGTTCGGGTTGTTGCCGAGAAACATCAGAATGTCAAACGCTGTCTGCGACAGTTCTAACTCTTTGCATAGTGGCTTGCACATCGCATTGTATGCCCGGGAAATCTTTCTTGAAACTTCTATGCTTAAATTCACACTCTGTCACCTCATACTTCATATTTGAATTGTTCATTTTTGAAGTATTGTATCACAATTTATATGAATTGTCAAGAGCGTATCGATAAATTTTAATGATTAATACGGATAAATAACAGAATTTTTTTGTCTTCCGCTGCCGAACATATGTAGCATCAGCAACTAAAAAAGCTGAATACCCGGAAGTTCAAACCGAGAATTCAGCTTTTAATTTTAATTTTCAAATTTCGGCGCAGTAACTTCATTACCTGCAAATGCATTAGGCCCGGGATTTGACAGAGAAAAATACATTCTTGCGGCTTTGGTTGTGCCAAAGTCACGGTTTGAACCGCTTTCCTGCACTTCGTTAAAGGCATCACGGAACATCTGATTATGTGCTTCTTCACGGTTAAGCAAAAAGTCAATCGTTTCCCGTACTTTTTTATCCTCAATCTGCCGATAGAGATACTCATATACAACCTTTGCCCTCTGTTCTGATGCGATGTTGCTCAGAAGATCGGCACACAAGTCACCGGTTACGGTAACATAGTCTGCGTTCCACGAATATCCCGAGGCATTTATGAGTCCCGGATTTAATCCGAGCAATACATGAGTCTGAATTTCGCCGGAATGAATCTTTTCGGCATCAACATCGTGACCGTTGAGCATATTAATTGTTTGAGCAACCATCTCCATATGCCCAAGTTCTTCAGCAGCTATATCCATAAACAAGTCCTTGATTTTCGGGTCTTTTATGCGAAAGCTCTGGGACATATACTGCATAGCGGATTTCATTTCTCCGTTTGCTCCTCCGAGCTGCTCCTGAAGCAAAGCGGCATATTGCGGATTGGGACGTTCCACGCCTACCGGATGGAACAGAATTTTTTCGTGTTTAAACAAATATATCAACTCCTTCTAATCGTTATGTTTTTAGTATTGCAGATATCGATTGATTTATGCATATATTTACAGCAAAACAGAATGCGGATAATTGATATGCTCGGCACATATAAAAAGACAACCCGTGTAGGTTGCCTTAAAACATATGTTTAATTCTTGAGGATAAACACTATTTCGCATTTCTTTTTAACACCGTTTTTATACGAATTGTTACCGGTATCATTATAGCGTAGAACACTATCAAATAAAACGGGAAAATAACCATTCCGAATACTTGACCGAGCAAGCCGCAAACTGTGGGAGCAACCATAATTCCGATATATGCCGATGCCATCTGAATACCGATAACCGACTGTGAAATATCACTGCCGAAGTTTTCGGGCGTCAAATAATTAAAATTCGGAAACAGCGGACCGTTTCCGAGTCCTATCAAAAACATTCCCAACGCACACAGATATACTCCTCCGGGAAGAATCAGCAGCAACAAAGCGAGTCCCAACACAATTTGACCTAACTTTATTATTTTCCAGCTATGTAATTTTGCTGCCAATACACCCGATAAAAATCGTCCGAGTGTCATTCCAATATAGTAAATCATTATGATTTGCGCCGCTTTCTCTGCCGGCAAATGCTTATATTCCACAAGGAATGTACTGCCCCAACCGCCGCAGGTACATTCTATGGCACAGGAGGCAATAAAAAGGCTGCACATCATTTTTACCCCCGGAATCTTCAATACACTTCCGAACGATAAATCTTTGTGTGTATTTTCCTCAGACTCATTTTCACCGCCGTGCGCCTTGCGCCACAGCGGAAGAGATAAAAACAAAAGCAAAGTTATGATAAGCTGAATGGCAAAAGCTATTCTGTATCCGCCCCGCCAACCGAAATTGTCGGCAATAACAAGTGACAATATATAAGGACTTACGGATACGCCGACTCCGTAAAAGCAGTGCAGAAAACTCATATGTGTTGCCGAATAATGAATCGCCACATAGTTATTAAGGGCTACATCTATCGCACCTGCACCTACTCCGAGGATAATTGCCCAAAAACACATTACCCATAAATTTGGTGCAAAAGAAAAGCCGAGCAAAGCCAAAGCTGTTAAAAGTGTACTGTAAGCAGAAACCTTGTTTGTTCCGAGCCGTGAAATTATTTTTGAACTTATCACACTCGACAGAACGGTACCGCAAGATATAATAATCGTGACAAAACTTCCGAACGAAATCGGCAGTTCAAACTCGGAATATATCGCAGGCCAAGCCGTGCCGAAAAGTGAATCGGGTATTCCCAAGCCGATAAAGGCGATGTATATTATAATAAGTAGCGCTGTTGCCATAAAAAGAGCTCCTTAAAGTGTGCAAAATTTTAGCGATATGCCAATACATAACTTTGAGTATTTTAACATAAAAACGGCAAAAAAGCAATCGTTTCCGACTGCTTTCTCCCATTTGCACAAAAATTCAATGTACAGGCAAAAAAAGCCCCACAGAAGCACCGTTTTGGTTTCTCTGTGGGGTTCTTGTTTATACAATAGACCACTTGATTTCGATTCCGCCCTTGAACTTAAACACGATATGTTCTTTGGAGTATATCGTCATTGTTTCTATTACCGCATTCCAAAGTCCGGTATCAAATTCTGTAATCAAGGGCTCCTGCTTTTCCGATTCATCAAGGAATGCCGCAATCATATTTTTCCTTGAATTTCTGTTTGCAATTTCCGTTTCCGTTTTATCTTTATACAATCTTAATGCCTCGTTGCAACTTATTATTCCATTTTTATATGTTATATGTTATAATAAATAAAAGCAAGTTGGAGGAGGTTTATCCTATGATAGAGAAAATACATTTCAGGCGGCATCTTTCGTCCTTTCAAATTATTATACTGAGCTTTGCCGGCGTAATTCTCTTTGGTGCGCTTATATTAATGCTGCCGATATCGTCTGCGGCAGGCATAGTAACGCCATTTCACAGTGCGATATTTACATCAACCTCTGCCGTTTGTGTAACCGGTCTGGTTGTGCTGGATACCGGCAGCTATTGGTCGCCGCTCGGGCAGGCAGTGATTTTGCTGCTTATACAGATAGGAGGACTCGGAGTTGTAACGGCGGCGGTGTCATTTGCAATGCTTGCGGGCAGAAAAATATCACTTATGCAGCGCAGCACAATGCAGGACGCTATTTCAGCGCCAAGGCTCGGCGGAATAGTCCGTCTGACAAGGTTTGTCTTGAAAGGTACGCTTTTAATAGAACTAATCGGTGCATTATGTATGCTCCCGTCGTTTTGCGGCGAATACGGTGCAAGCGGAATATGGAAGGCTGTGTTTCATTCCGTATCGGCTTTTTGCAATGCCGGATTTGACATTTTGGGAACAGGCGCTCATACATATCCTTCTCTTACCGAATATATGGGAAATCCCTCTGTGAACATTGCAATTATGCTTTTGATTATAGTCGGAGGTATCGGGTTTCTTACGTGGGACGATATTTGCCTGCACAAACATCATTTCAGGCGTTACTGTATGCAAAGCAAGATTGTTCTGTTCACATCGGCGCTTTTAATTGCAATACCTGCCGCTTTCTTTTTCTTTTGTGATTTTGGCGGTCTGCCGGTTGGGAAAAGAATCTTTGCATCTTTGTTTCAGTCTGTGACAACAAGGACTGCCGGATTTAATACTGCCGACCTTAACGCAATGACAGGCTCCTCAAAAGCAATTATGACATTGCTTATGTTGATTGGCGGCTCACCCGGTTCCACTGCCGGCGGTATGAAAACCACAACCTTTGCGGTTATTATATTAAGCGCTGTGTCAGTGGTTAAAAGGAAAGAAGAAATTTGCGTTTGCGGAAGGCGAATCGACAATACAATTATACGAAATGCTTTGGCAATCGCAACAATTTATTTTTCACTTTTCTTTGTCGGCGGAGTTGCGATAAGCGTACTTGAAAACCTTCCTTTGTCCGATTGCCTTTATGAAACCGCATCGGCAATCGGAACTGTGGGACTCACGCTTGGAATTACGCCAAAGCTCGGTATCGCATCGCAAATTATTCTTATACTTTTAATGTACCTTGGGAGAGTCGGCGGTTTAACACTGGTATATGCGGCAATCGCAAACAAAAATCAAGGCGGAGCAAAACTGCCGCTTGAAAAAATAACAGTCGGATAAAAAGGAGTTTTTGAATTATGAAAAATATTTTGTTAATAGGTATCGGAAGATTCGGAAAGCATGTTGCATTGCAGCTTAACAAATTGGGACACGAGGTTATGGCGGTGGATTCCAATGAAGAACGAATCAACAGCGTGCTGCCGTTTGTGACCAATGCCCAAATCGGTGACAGTACAAATGCGGATTTTTTGAAATCTCTCGGAATAGGAAATTATGATGTTTGCATTGTTACAATCGGAGGGGATTTTCAAAATTCACTTGAAACAACCTCTTTACTTAAAGAACTCGGAGCAAAAAAAGTTATTTCAAGAGCGGAACGGGATGTGCAGGAAAAGTTTCTCTTGCGGAACGGAGCGGACGGAGTGGTTTATCCCGAAAAACAAATTGCAAAATGGGCTGCTATTCGATATACTGCGAATCATATTCGTGATTATATAGAAATTGACGATTCCCACGCTATCTTTGAAGTTGAGGTGCCCAAACAGTGGATTGGAAAAACAATAGGAGATATAGATATCCGCCGAAAATATAATATTAATGTTTTGGCGGTTAAACAGAACGGAAATATTGATATGGCAATATCTTCGGATACGATTCTCGGCGAAAACGTAACACTTATGGTTTTGGGAGAATATAAAGAGCTGCAAAAATGTTTCCGTATCTAAAAAAAGAGGTGAATCATTTTGAAATATGTATTGCTGACGGCAGCTGTTCTTGCCTTTTTCGCTTTCGGTTACTTCTTAATGGATCGAATAGACCGATTTCTGTGTGAAAACCAAAGGACGATTCAAAATGACGAAAGCGACTCTAAAAGCTCACAAATACTGCTTTCATCGGATTTGACGGATGATGAGATATTAAAAGAAATACACGGTTTTAAGAAAAATCACAGCAAGACCGGGATATTGCTTTATGATGAAAATATGAATATTTTTTATTGACATATGTGGACTTTTAGCGCGATTTATGGTATAATAATATAAAACAGATAATGGCGGTGAATAATATGAGCGCTCAAAAAACAATAACATATATTGAAAAAAAGCAGCACATACTTGTATGTCTGTCCGCTTCGCCGTCTAATGAAAAAATCGTGCAGACTGCTGCAAAAATGGCAAAAGTTCTCGATGCACGATTTACGGCGATTTATGTGCAAAACGATTTTGCACTAACTGAAAGCGATCAAAAAAAACTTGATAACAATATTCAATTTGCGGAAAATATCGGAGCCGATGTTGTAACTGTCCACGGCGAGGATGTGGCTATGCAGATAGCGGAATACGCACGGCTGTCCGATGTGACAAAAATTGTAATTGGACAGAGCAATGCTAAACGCAGCCGTATTTGGAGCGGATACACGCTGACCGAAAAACTGATAGCGTATGCGCCCGACATTGATATTCACATTATTCCCGATGCCGGATTTTATAAAAAGTCACGCAAAAACAGTTTATTTGTGAATACCCAACTGCCGACAGTGCAGGATGTTTTGACTGCCTGCGGTGTTCTTGCTTTATGCACGGCTATAGGTTTCCTTTTTCTTCGCCTCGGGTTTAACGACACAAACATCGTTACCGTTTATATCTTCGGCGTGTTGGTTATTTCCGCTCTGACAAAAGGATATGTTTGCAGCATTGCAAGTTCGCTGCTCAGCGTTTTTCTGTTTGGTTTTTTTCTGACAGAACCGCATTTGTCGCTCAAAACATATGCCGTCGGCTATCCTGTGACATTTGCCGTTATGCTTGCGTCATCAATTCTTACAGGAACGCTTGCTTCAAAATTAAAAAAGCATGCAAAGCTGTCGGCACAAGCTGCTTTTCGTATGCAGATTTTGTTTGATACCGACCGATTGCTGCAAAAGGCAAAAGGCAGCGAGGAAATATTGAGTATAACCTGTATGCAGCTTTCAAAGCTTCTCGAGAGCAGTATTTCTGCGTATAAAGCCGATGGATCAAGCTTGTCAAAAGGGCAGATTTTTTCTGAAAAGGGCACAGACGATACAGAGCGGATATTAAATGATTCCGAACGAAAAGTTGCTGAGTGGGTGTATAAAAACGGGCGGTGTGCAGGTGCGACAACCTCGCATTTCGGCAATGCCGAATGTCTGTATTTCTCAATACGCATTGAAAAGCGGATATACGGCGTAATTGGGATTCCGATGGATAAAAACTCGGCAGATTCATTTGAAAACAGTGTATTGCTGTCCGTTTTGAATGAATGTGCATTGGCTATGGATAACGCACATAATGCAGCGGAAAAAGAAAAGGCTGCCGATTTTGCAAAAAGCGAGCAGCTGCGTGCAGATCTTTTGCGTTCAATTTCTCATGATCTCCGCACACCTTTGTGTTCAATTTCCGGAAATGCGGATACTCTTTTACATAATTCCGATTGCTTGGACGAGGACACCAAGCATCGGATTTATACCGACATTTATGATGACTCCGAGTGGCTTACAGGCGTTGTTGAAAATCTTTTATATGTTACAAGACTCAATGACGGAAGGCTGAAATTAAATCTGAGCGACCAGCTTGCGGATGAGGTTATAGCTGAGGCTGTATCTCATTTATGCCGAAAATCGGCGGAGCATACAATAACCGTTCAGTGTGAGGATTTATTGCTTGTTCGTATGGACGCACAGCTTATTATTCAGGTTTTGGTTAATTTGATTGGTAACGCAATAAAATATACACCTGCCGGTTCTGAAATCCGCATAAGCGCTCAAAAACAAGGAAATTATGCAATGTTTAATGTGTCGGATAACGGAAACGGGATACCCGATGATGTAAAACCGCATATATTTGAGATGTTTTATACCGGGAAAAATAAGATTTCCGACAGCCGCCGAAGTTTCGGTCTCGGTCTTACGCTTTGTAAATCAATAATAGATGCGCACGGCGGAAACCTGGAGCTTTCGGACAACATACCGCACGGATGTAGTTTTAAATTTAATTTACCGATTAGCGAGGTGACTCTTAATGAATAAACCGCTTGTACTTGTTGTTGAGGATGACCGCCCCGTCCGCAACTTGATTGTTACAACTCTGAAATCCCACGATTACAGATATCTGACGGCGGAAAACGGAAAAACCGCGATTATGGAGGCATCATCGCATAATCCGGATATTGTTCTGCTGGATCTTGGATTGCCGGACATAGACGGTACGGAGGTAATAACGAATATCCGAGGATGGTCCAATATGCCGATAATTGTTATCAGCGCACGCAGCGAGGATTCCGACAAAATCACTGCACTTGATGCCGGAGCGGATGACTATCTGACAAAGCCTTTCTCTGTTGAAGAACTTCTTGCACGGCTTCGGGTAACACAAAGAAGATTGCTGCTGCTGAAAAGCAGTAATGATGCGGGAAAACCTGTTTTTCAAAACGGTGAACTCAAAATAGATTATGCAGCGGGCTGCGTTTATCTGAAGGGTGAAGAAATGCATCTTACGCCGATTGAGTATAAGCTTTTGTGCCTTTTATCGCATAATGTCGGAAAGGTGCTGACGCACACATATATCACTATGCAAATTTGGGGCAGCAGCCGTGAAAATGACATTGCTTCACTGCGTGTTTTTATGGCTACGCTCAGAAAAAAATTAGAACCGGAAAAAACAAGCCCTCAGTATATTCAAACGCACATAGGTATCGGATACCGAATGCTGAGGGTTGATTAGAATAGCACAAAGGTTTATGTTTTATATATTAGTCTATAATTACAGGAGATTTAAAAAGTGATGAAAAAAACACTGTCCCTATTTTTGGCATTTTTCAAAATAGGTGCATTTACATTCGGCGGCGGTTACGCTATGATTGCACTTTTGGAGAATGAGTTTGTGGAAAAGAAAAAATGGATAACGAAAAATGAGTTTCTTGATATGGTTGCGATTGCAGAATCCACGCCGGGACCCGTTGCTGTCAACAGCGCCACATACATAGGATATAAAACAGCGGGCTTCAAGGGTGCGGCAGTATCTACTCTGGCAGTCTGCATACCGTCATTTGCCGTGATTTTCTGCATTTCGCTCTTTTTTGAGCAATTTTTGAAATTAACATATGTTTCATATGCATTTCGCGGAATACAAGTCTGTGTAATTTATCTTATCCTGTCTGCCGGACTGAAAATGCTGAAAAATATAAAAAAGACGGCATTTAACATCGTCATTTTACTATCGGTCATTGCTGCAATGGTGTCTTGCACTGTATTTTCCGTATCAATTTCTTCTGTTTGTTATATATTGATATGCGGTGTATTGGGCATGGCAGCATTCTTTCTGAAAAAGCTTAAGAAGGGATGCGATTGAAATGATATATATAAAGTTGTTTTTCAGTTTTTTAATGATAGGTGCATTATCATTCGGCGGCGGCTACGGAATGGTTTCGCTTGTGCAGGAAACAGTTTTGTCAAACGGCTGGCTGTCCGAAAGTGAATTTATGAATTTTATAGCGGTTTCAGAATCAACCCCCGGACCGCTTGCGATAAATATGGCGACTTTTATCGGCTCAACGCAAGGCGGTATTTTAGGATCGCTTTTTGCAACAACAGGCGTCGTTTTGCCATCGTTCATTATAATCCTTTTAATCTCGGCGGTCTTGAAAAATCTTTTGAAATATTCTGCGGTAAATGCTTTTTTATCAGGCGTACGCCCCTGTGTTGTGGGGATGATTCTTGCAACGGCAAGCGTTATGGCATTGTCATCGCTTTTGGGATTTGTTGATTTGAATACTGCCGCTGAGCCGGATATTGAATCGGTTATTATATTTGCATCGCTTTGGTGTATACATATTATCTTCAAAAAAGTAAAAAAGAAAACACCGTCACCGATTTTAATGATTATATTATCGGCAGCGCTTGGTATTATTTTTGGAACTGTTTAAAAAGCAGAAAGGCTCGTTGCCGTATTTTGCGGCAATGAGCCTTTCTTTAATAAAATTACTCGATAGCAATTTTGCTTGTCGAATTAAGCTTTTTCTGTTCCTTTTTCGGAAGAACAATGGTCAAAACACCTGATTTATATTTTGCTTTTACATCTTCGGGAGTAACATCACCGACATAAAAGCTCCTTGTACAAACGCCTGCATAGCGTTCCTGTCTTAAAACTCTGCCTTTCTTATCTTCTTCGTCCTTGTCAAGACCTTTTTCGGCACTGATTGTGAGATAACTGTCTTTCACATCAATACTAATCTCATCTTTTTTGAAACCCGGCAGATCAACGGCGATTTCATATGCACCGTCTTTTTCGTGAATATCGGTTTTCATCAAATTTCTGCCATGCTTTCCGTACAACGGATTGTGTGCTCCGAAGAAACCTCCGTCAAAGAAATCATCAAACATATTTTCTCCAAAAATACTCGGTAACATAAATCATTCCTCCATTTATTATATTATTAAAACCTCGTGCTGCGGTCAACCCGTATCACAGGATGTATGCTGTTTGCTCTGTATTGTTACTCACTCATCGGACTCACTCTCTTTCTTATCTTTTAACTATATTATACAACTTTCTATTGAAAAAACAATAATCTTGTGGTACAATAAATATGTGATGTATTGTGCTGTCAGCACAAACAAAAAGCCAAGAAGGAGTGTTGCCGATGAACGAACACAAATGGGCGAATTGCAGTGTTCAAGCGCTTGTGAATGAGTTTTTTGAACAGGATGATTTGCACAAACTTGCCGAAGATACAGGAATTTTGCTTGAATGTCCTCTGCTGATAATAGACGAAACATTTCATATTGCCGCACATTTCAGTCCGCCCGATTTCTCCGACAAACTTTTTGGGGATGCGGTTTCCTATGGTATGATTACATATGAATTCGGTGCGATTATAAGCAAAAATGATGCTCTTTGTGTCGGGAAAGCCGACTATATTAAATTGGACGGAAGTATATATAAGAGGCGTTTCGCACCGCTTATCAGCGCAGGCGTAAGGCTCGGATATTTAATCTGCGTTGATACCGACGGGCATTTGCAGGAAATTCCGACGGAGATTTGGCAGCAAATCGAAATGATACTGTCCAAGCAGTTGTTTATCGAAACAAGCAGGCAGGACAAACCCTTTGAAACAACAGAGGAAATACTTATGCATTTGCTGGGCGGCGGTTTCCCGTCCGAACCGTATTTTCGGCTTCAAACGGCAAACACTTATTTGTCGGATTTCAAGCCGACAGCCTTTGCCCTTATTGACCTTACGGTTTACAATAATGAATATGCGGGAAAGCGGCAGCTGAAAGAGGAAATCCGAAGGTATTTTGCCAATTCACACGACTTTGTGTATAAGGGAGATGTTTTCCTTTTTCTGCACAGTAAGCACGATATAAATATATTTGCCGAGCTTGCAAATGAATTTGGATTAAAAGTAATTATATCCGACCCGATAAACAGCTTATTTGAACTGCCGGAGTTGTATCGGACTGCGCACGAAGCACTTGAAATGCTTATTGAAGCTGACTTGGGTAATATGTTCGTATCCTCTGTCGCGAATTTGAGGACACCTCTGATGCTTAAAAATTTATCGCACCGAAAAGACCTTATTCCGCCAAAGCTTATAAATCTTGCAGAGCACGATAAGTCAAAGGACACAATGTATTTGGAAACGCTTTATTATTATCTGATAAGCAGCCGCTCGCTAAAGAAAACCTGTGACGCATTGTTCACACACCGCAATACCGTTTTGTACCGTATCCGCAGGATACAGGAAGATTTTTTAATTCCTCTTGATGATGCTGCGATGCACACGGAATTATTGCTCGGCACCGCATTGTTGCTGTTTGAAATCAAGGGCGCCGCTTTCTTTGCGAATATTAAAAATAATTAAAAAAGGAATGATTTATTATGAAAGAAAACAGAAAACTGTTAAAAGAAGTACTGAGGGACATTAGACACGATATGACCGACGAGGAAGTTTTGAATCTTTTGGCTGACAGCAAAATCTCAATCAGCCCCAAAAACGAAAAGGAGAAATATACTCTCGGACAGCGTGCCGCCGATAAAATTGCTAAATTTGCCGGGAGCTGGGCATTTATATTTTCATTTACGGGCGTTCTTATACTGTGGATGGTAATAAACACAATGCTTGCGACCAAAGCGTTTGACCCGTATCCGTTTATTTTGCTTAACTTGGTTTTGTCCTGTGTGGCAGCCATTCAAGCACCGCTTATTATGATGAGTCAGAACAGACAAGAGGAAAAAGACCGTCACCGTGCTGAAAACGATTATAAAGTCAACCTTAAAACCGAAATTATGATAGAAGATATTTTTGATAAGGTTACGGCAATTTTGAAAAAGCAATCGGAAATAGAAAAGCAACTCGGCAATATGCAGAGTGAAAACAATATTGAACATATGAAAAAGTAGATTTCACTGCCAAATTCATCGCCACTCTTGGCGCACAAAAAGACAGCAAATTTGCATTTTATGCTTTTGCTGTCTTTTTGGAATATTAAATTGTTGTGTGGTTTTAATTCATTACCGCACCTTTTATTCTGCAATACGTGAATTTGTCCTCCGTATACGTTTCAAATGTTCCGGTGACCGTTATTTCGGAATCAACGGTCGGATAATCGTCGGGATATTTATGCTCGCCTTTTAAGATAAATTCCAAACCCCGCCGGCAGCAGCCGAGAGCGTCGGCTGTGATACAAGCAAAGTATTGCTGCCCCGTTGTTTCGTCCTCATAAACCGCAAATACTCCTTTCATTTTAACCGTTTTTCTGATATAGCTTTCGGGTTCGGCCATCATATTCCAGACCTCGGCATAAACCGCCGTGCTGCTGAGCGTGGTTAAATCAACATCAATTCCGTCAGCGGATTTAGGCTTTTCGGTCTGCTGCGTTGCGGCTGTGTCGGTTTCCATATCATCACTTGACTGCGGCTGACGAAAGCGTTTTTAATGTAAACGCAGTCTTTAACGCGGTTATAACGCCGATTCAATATCTCATCATCGTTGTAATCGAACTCGGCACATACCTTATAACACGTCTTATGCTTGTGAAATATTTAAGAAAGATAAAGATGACCGGAATCCTCAAAAACCGAGAGTAATAAAAAATCAAACACGCCGCGTCATAAATCCCGACGCGGCGTGTTTTTATTGTCATCATTTTTATTGTCATTGCTCCTGTTGTCACCATACTATACTCGGCTGTTATACATTTTGGCATAAAAGCCGTCTTTTGCCATAAGCTCGCTGTGATTGCCCTGTTCGATTATCTGTCCGTTGTTCATAACCAGAATCACATCGGCGTTTCGTATGGTAGAGAGCCTGTGCGCAACGATAAAACTCGTCCGACCCCGCATCATTTTTTCGAATGCGCTTTGAACCCTTATCTCGGTTCGGGTATCGATTGAGCTTGTCGCCTCATCAAGTATCAGCATGGGCGGAAGGCACAGCATCGCACGCGCGATACATAAGAGCTGTTTCTGACCCTGTGAAATATTCTCTCCGTCCTCTGATATAACGGTGTCATATCCGTGAGGCAATCTTTTTATGAATCCGTGCGCATATGCCGCCTTTGCCGCCGCAACAACTTCTTCCTCCGTTGCATCGGGTTTGCCGTAGGCAATGTTCTCACGGATTGTTGCGGATTTGAGCCATGTGTCCTGTAAGACCATCCCGAAACTTCCTCTAAGGCTGTTGCGCGTTATTTTGTCGGCATCTGTGCCGCTTATGCTTATCTTTCCGCCCGTAACGTCATAGAATCGCATAAGCAGGTTTATAAACGTTGTCTTTCCGCAGCCCGTAGGTCCGACGATAGCAATCCTCTGCCCCGGCTTTACGTCAAGGTTAAAGTTTTCTATAAGCGGAACATCGGGGGTATATGAAAAGCTTACGTTCTCGATTTTCACACGTCCGTCCGCGTCAACCAAGACGCGCGCGTCCGCCGAATCGGGGGATTGCCGCGGCTCGTCAATCAGGTCAAACAGATGCCGCGCCGATGCAAATGCGTTCTGAAGTTCGGTTATGACTCCCGAGATTTCGTTAAACGGTTTTGTATACTGATTCGCATATGTCAAAAGGCATGAAAGTTGTCCGATCGTCAGAGCAAGCCCCGCTCCGAAACTTCCCATTACCGCGAACGCCCCCACCGTTCCGACCGCCGCATACACAAGGTTGTTGACAAATCGTGTTGACGGATTTGTCAGCGATGAAAAGAACACCGCTTTTAACCCGAATTTTTGCAGGTCTTTGTTTATTCCGTCAAAGCTGTTCTGTGCCTCTTTTTCATATCCGAAAGCACGCACGGCTTTTTGGTTGCCTATTATTTCCTCGGTAAGAGTGGTTATCTCGCTGCGGATTTCGGTCTGTTTTTTAAACATTTCATATGTGTGACCCGACACAAATTTAGCAACAAAGAATGACAGGGGCGTTATTACAACCACCGCAAGAGATATGATTACGTTGACCGAAAACATAAATATCAATGTTCCGATAATCGTCGCAACCCCCGTGAAAAGCTGTGAAAATCCCATTATCAAACCGTCCGAAAGCTGGTCGGCATCGGTTGTTATACGGCTTATTATATCACCGAAATTTCTCGAATCGATATATTTGAGCGGAACGTTCTGAAGGTTTTCAAACGCCTTTAGTCTGACATCGTTCACCGCTCCGTATGTTATGCGGTTGTTGCACATATTCATAACCCACTGTGCCGCCGCCGTAAGCACGGCGACTATCGCAAGCCTTATCATAAGCGGCACAAGCGCGTCAAAATCGACATTGCCTTTTCCGACAATCAGGTCAACGCCCTCGCCGATTATCACCGGCGCATAAAGGGTCAGGGCAACGCTTGCCGCCGCCATAATCTGTGCCATGATAAACGTACCCTTATACGGCTTTATAAGCCGCGCGATTCTTATCGCGGTATCTTTTCTCGATGATTTTTCTTTAGCGTTCATTGCCGCTCACCCCCTCTGTATTCTCGTCCTCAAACTCCTCGGGAATCTGAGTCATACATATCTCACGGTATACCTCGCAATTATGAGCAAGTTCGCTGTGCTTTCCGATTCCGACAGGCTTTCCGTCATCAAGAACAAGGATTGTATCCGTATCGCGGATTGTTGATATTCTCTGTGAAACAATAACCCTTGTCATATTCTCATCGTTCTCAGCTATCGCGGCTTTAAGCCTTGCCTCAGTCAGCAAGTCAAGCGCGGATGAGCTGTCATCGAGAATGAGAATATCAGGGTTTTTAACCAATGCACGCGCAACGGTCAACCTCTGTCTCTGACCGCCCGAAAAATTCCTGCCGCCTTGTGAAACCTTTGTATCAAGGCCGTCCTTTTCAAAGACAAAATCATATGCCTGTGCGGTTTTGAGCGCCCTCTCAATCTCGGCATTGCTTGCGTTTTTGTCACGCCACCTCATATTTGTTCCGATTGTTCCCGAGATAAGCGACGCCTTTTGGGGAACATAGCCTATCATCTTATGAAGAGCGGAATACTTATAATCACGCACATTCTTGCCGAATATTTTAACTTCGCCGACGGTCGCGTCATAAAAACGCGGAATAAGGTTGACAAGCGTACTCTTGCCCGAACCCGTACCGCCGATTATTCCTATGCTCTGTCCTCTTTCGAGTTTAAAGTTCACGTCCTCCAAAGCCGCCTCGGCGGAATCACCGTATCTGAACGCAACATTGTCAAATTCCAAAGCGGGTGCGTTTTTGTCACCGCTCTCGGCACTGCCCTCGCTCATATCGGGTTCGAGTTCCATAACCGCCGCAATCCTTGTCGCGGACGCAACCGCCTTTGTAAGCGTGACGATAAGCTGTGCCAAAACGATAAGCGCAATCAGAATTTGGGTCAGATAGTTCACGAGAGCGACCACTTCGCCCTGAAGCATTTCGCCGTTCCAAACTCTGTATCCGCCCTGTTGTATAACCGCAACAATCGCAAGATTGACAACGATGTATGTCAGAGGATTGAGCAAAGCCGAAACACCGCCGACCTTCATATTGATTCCGAAAAGCTCGGCGTTCGCGTCCGAAAAATCTTCGACTTCCTTTTTCTGGCGCGAAAAAGCGCGTATAACCCTCACGCCGCTTAAATTCTCACGCGTTATCTTTGATACCCTGTCAAGGCTCTTTTGCGACCGTTTGTAAAACGGAACGGAAACTTTCATTATTATAAATATGATAAGTGCAAGAGCCGGCACGGCAACAAGAAAAATCATCGCACAGCGTGTATCAACCGTAAAAGCAGCAATCACCGCGCCTATTACTATAAACGGCGACCGCAAAAAAAGGCGCAAAAACTGGTTCACGCCCGACTCGGCGCGGTTTATATCCCCCGTCATTCTTGTGATAAGCGATGCCGCACCGATACTGTCCAGGCGATTCATCGAAAGACTGTTTATCTTTTTGAACATATCACGGCGAACCGCCGTTCCGAACCCGTATGCCGCGCTTGCCGCAAAGTATTGCGCCGTCACCGCGCTTATAAGCCCGAATACACCCATAAGCACCAAAAGTCCGCACATACGCAGTATATATCCGCTGTCGCTGTTCGCTATACCCACATCGATTATCTTTGCCATAATTATCGGTACGGTGAGTTCAAAGCACGCCTCAAGCATTTTGAAAAGCGGCCCCAATATACACTGTTTTGTATATCCCTTAAGATATTTTAAAAGACTTAGCATAAAGGTATTCACCTCATAGAAATTCATCATAAAAAACCGTTAGAAATAGTTTACCACAAACAGAAAAAAATAACAATATTAAAGACTTATAGAAATTATGCTCAATTTCGGTCGGAATTTGGTTATACACCGTAAGATACCTCGCAAATACGCGCCGAAACCCATAAAATTCAACAAAAATCAGCTCGGACGGTTGACAACACCCGAACATCCACTTATAATATAGATATTATAAACATTAAAATCCCAACAAATCGGAGGTCTCTTTATGTATCGGGACGAACAGCATTCCTTGCTGACAAAGAACATAAAATATTATATAAACAGAACGCTCAAATACCTTAACCTTTTTTCAAAATGGGTTATATCGGCGACGCTTATCGGAATCCTGTGCGGACTTGTCGGCACGGCTTTTCACAAATGCGTTGAGCTTGCAACCGAACTGCGTCTCGGAACGCCGTGGCTTTTATATCTCTTGCCGCTTGCCGGTGTATTGATTGCGTTTATTTATCGCAAAACGGGAATGATAAAAAACGCCGGCACGAATAATGTCATATCGTCCGTCCGCACAAGCGAATATGTGCCGATGCGGCTTGCGCCCGTCATATTCATAACAACGGTGATAACTCACCTTTTCGGAGGTTCTGCGGGTCGTGAAGGGGCGGCTTTGCAGCTCGGCGGAAGTATCGGCTTTCAGACGGGGCGGCTTTTAAAAATCCCCGAAAAGGATAAACACCTTCTCGTTATCTGCGGAATGAGCGGCGTGTTCTCGGCTCTTTTCGGAACACCCGTGACCGCCGCAATCTTTTCGATTGAAGTTATAAGCGTGGGCGTAATCTATTATTCGGGATTCCTGCCGGGGCTTACCTGCGCCTCGGTTGCATACGCGGTGTCGCTCTTGCTCGGCGCAGAGCCGACACGCTTTGCGATAAGCGCCGTTCCTGAACTTTCGCTTTATAATATGGCGGCAACCGCCGCAATAGGTGCGGCTGCGGCGGTAATCAGCATCATATTCTGTCTTGCCCTAAAGGGAAGTGCGCACGTCTTTAACTCTAAAATAAAAAATGACTATCTCCGTCCGTTTGTCGGCGGATGTATAGTCATTGTCATGACCCTTATTGTCGGCAACCGCGACTATAACGGCTCGGGCGTAAATATTATAGAAAAAGCAATGAACGGTGAAGCATTCGGATTTGCGTTTTTGCTTAAAATAATTTTCACCGCGGTAACAATCGGTTCGGGATTCCGCGGCGGCGAAATCGTTCCCACAATGTTCATCGGCTCGACCCTCGGCTGTACTGCGGCGCATATCATAGGCTTTGACCCGTGTTTCGGCGCGGCTCTCGGAATTGCGGCGATGTTCTGCGGCGTGGTGAACTGTCCCATGGCGTCTCTCGCCCTTGCCGCCGAGCTGTTCGGCGGTGACGGAATCCTTTTCTTTGCCGCCGCAATCAGCGTGAGCTATGTCCTTTCGGGATATTACGGTCTGTATTCAAGCCAAAAGATTATGTATTCAAAACTGCACGCAAAATTCATCAACCGCGATGTTATATAGGGGTTAAAACGCCATTTGTTTTAATCCCCCGCAATTGCTATTATCCGCAACAAAAATCAAAATAATTTTTTCATCGCCGACCGAGTCGACAGGCGAGAAAGCTGTCACCGTTAGGTGACTGAGGAGGTGTAAATTGTTTTAAAATCGTTAATAAATATACGTGTCAAGTTTTAAATGTTACAATACGAAAATATAACCCCCAAAATTATAACAAAGGACGGCTGAAATACCGCCCTTAAATTAATCCTCATTATTTGCCTTACAAAAGATTTATAACAAGCAAACCGATAAACGACAATATTATTCCGACAATACATTTTACCGTCAGCTTTTCTTTAAAGAATATCATCGACATAAACGATGACAGGATAAGGCTTGCGCCCTGGTTCAGCGGATAAAGCTTTGCCGACGGCAAAATCGCCGCCGCTTTTGTCTTAAAATACGAGTTCACAAAAAGACAAATTGACATAATCAATACATATATTCCGACCTTGCGCATTACATCAATTTCGGAATTCGCGCCCGAGCGGTCTTTAATCTTGATTGCGCCGAACACAACCAACAACACTATCGCCGAAAACACATAGGTATAAAAATTGAATACCGCCGCGCTGCCGCCGACGCTGCGGACATACAGTTTTTGTGAAAAGTCGGTAAGTCCGTTTGCCGCTCCGCATATTATCAAGAGGATGACCGAACCGATGCTCATTTTTTCCTTTATTGAATTGTTGTACGAACACATAATCAATACCGCAACAAAAAGTATCGCCAAGCCTATCCACTGATTCATATGTATTGTCTCGCCGAACATTGCCGATGACAGCAAAAGCGGAACGATAACACCCATCATCAAAAACACGTCAAGCATCATATACGCACCCTTACGAACGGAAATCAGCCACGCGACAACGAACACCGATGTCGTAACCCCCGACAGCATTGTTATCAATATAACCTTTATATCCGCTTTCAGCAAGCCTGCGTCACCCTGAACGCATATCAGCGCAAGGCTTATGACAACGCAAAATATCATTCGTATAAAATTTGTGAACATTGCGTCTTTGTATTCACGGACACAGCCGCTCGTCCTCTTTCCGCAATATCCCTTGACCGAACCCGAAAGCAGTGCCAACAGTAAAAATAAATAACCCATATAAAATAATACTCCTCTTTAAGTGTCTCTTTTAAATGTCTTTTAAGTTATGATTTTTATGTACCGAGCACATCACGGAAAGATGTTATATCCCATCGACCACGTATCCGCGCCTATGCACTCGTACACGATTTTTCTGAGCTTAGGATACATCTCGAGCTGCTTCGCACTCATATTTCGCATATGCTGGGCATACACAATCGTGATTTTCTTTTTAGTGTCGATAAGGACAAGACTTCCGTTATAGCCGATACAGACAAACGCGTCATCTTTTTCGGTTTCTTTATACACAAGCCCGTTTATAAGCATATCCACGCTTTCGCGGTTCAAAAGGCGATAACCGTTCTTTGACACGCCACCGCCGCACAACGCCTCACAGAATTTTGCATAATCGTCAACCGTTGTGATAAGGCATCCGCTGTGGTGATTATGCAGCTCTTCCGCATCGGTATGACATTCAACCGCTTCGCGGCCCGAGCCGACAAAATTATATTGTTTCGCTATCCTCTTTTTGTTTTTGTCGTTAAGATTGAACGTTGTCGATTTCATTTTGAGCGGCTTTGTTATATTTTCAAAAATAAAATCGTCAAACGACATTCCCGATGTTGCGGCAATCAGCTTTTTAATCGTTTCAAAGCTGTATAAATCGTCCTCAACCCGATTTAATGCGCTGTATGTATGCACAAGTTCACCGATTGTTATATCCGCGTCAACATCGCCGATATAATCCGAAATCTTATCCTTCAGCGAAAGCTTAAACCTTTGCGCCTGCTGCATAACGGCAACGCAACACAAGATTTTTGCGCCCGAGTTCATAAAATAGAGATTCTTTCCCGTTACTCTGATTTTGGCAGCGCTGTCCGAATATCCGCTGTGACGTCTGAACACGTTTATATGGTTATAATACACGCTTATGTCACAGCCGGGAATATCATAATCTTTGCCGATATTCTTAATAAAATCCGCAAGTTTGTTAAAATCCATTATTCCACACCCGATTCATATGAATTTTTGAATAAATTTTCTTTATTCTTCTTTTTTTATATACATATTCTATCACAAATGAAAATATTTTTCAATAGCAAATTAAAATAATTTTGCGGTTTTGAATAAATTAAGAATTTTTGAATTCCGATAAAAATTTTGAAAAATATGTTGACAAGAAAAGTCAAATGTATTATAATATAACTAACAACCATTAGTTATATTATAGAATTATTCATTAAAAAGAGGCACTGTTATGGCATATATATTAAATGAAGTCACATTCCGCACAAACAACACCGATGACGGAATGAAAATTTTATGCCGCGGCAAAGAACAGAGCCGAAACACATTACACAGCGATAATTTAAACATCTTAATGCTTGATTATAAATTATAAAATTATATTAAAAGGAGAAGTGCTTTTTGACTAAGTACAACACACGGGATCTTGTATTCTGATCGGGAGGTCAGACATCAAGACATCGGCCTCCCTGCGGACGCAATTGAAAAAACAATATTCAGGAGGAAAAATAATGAATAAAAATATTATAATACGTTTGGAAAATAAGGAAGATTACAGAAAAACGGAAAATCTCGTAAGAGAGAGCTTTTGGAACGTTTATCGCCCCGGCTGCGCGGAACATTACGTTTTGCACACTTTGAGAAAAGACCCCGATTTTGTATCTGAACTTGATTATGTTATGGAATGTGACGGAGTGTTAATCGGTCAGAATATTTTTGTAAAAACCGTTATAAAAGCGGATGATGGCAGGGATATTCCCATTATGACGATGGGACCTATCTGTATAACTCCGACTCTTAAACGCAACGGATACGGAAAAATGCTGCTCGATTATACGCTCGAAAAGGCAAAAGAATTTGGCTGTATGGCGGTATGCTTTGAGGGAAACATTGATTTCTACGGCAAGAGCGGCTTTGATTATGCAAGCAAATTCGGCATAAGATACCACGGACTCTCTGAGGGCGATGACGCGTCATTCTTTTTGCTCAAAGAGCTTAAAGAGGGGTATTTAAACGGCATCACGGGCGAATACGCCACTCCGAAAGGATATTTTGCGGCGTGTGATAATCCCAAAGATTTTGAAAAATACGAATCCTCATTTCCGTTTAAAGAAAAACTGAAACTTCCGGGTCAGTTATTCTAAACGCAAAACACTTCAAATCGGGGAACAGGACTTTTGCCTGTTCTCCGATTTGTTTTAACGCGATAACATCGACATTTTCAAAATTTTAAAAACATCTGAAATAATTAAATTTAAAGGAGTTTTTTTATTTTTATGTATATTATAAGCAAAGCGGCACATAATAACAGCGTACAAAAGAAAATTTAAATCAAAAATCAAACGCAAAAACAGGAGGAATTATCTTATGAATAATCAAAATCGCAGCAACAAAAACGAAAACCAAAACAACAATCAGAACAACAATCAGAACAACAACCAAAGCAAGCAAAAGAACAACAACGAAAATCAAAGATAATTTATCTTAAATTTTTGTCAGCATCCCCGTTTTGTTTCGGCGATTCGGGGACTTTTACATAAATTGTATGAGTTAAAGCGGCACAAATGTTTATAATAAAGATTGCGGAGAGAGTTTTGCGGATATTAAGCGCGCTCTTCCGCAATCTTTACGGTTAAAGGCAAATTTTGATAAGAGGCGCAAATGAAAAGAAAGTACGGAACACAGACGGCAAAAACTTTCCGGACGCTGTTTCTTTTATTATTTATTATCTTTGCTGTTGAGCCGAGAGCATACGCGGACGAAAAAACCCTGATTCCTGTCGGAACAACCGTCGGAATAACGGTATCGATAAAGGGTGTTTCGGTTATCAACACTGCCGACTTTGAGGGCGCGGACGGAAAACTATGTTCGCCCGCCAAAGACGCAGGCATTCAGCCGGGCGACCGAATAACAAAAATTGACGGCAGGGAAATAACCTCGGCGCGTGAGCTTGAAAAAATTTCGGGCGAGTCAAAGGATAAAGAGATTACCGTTGAATATGACCGCGGCGGCAATCGCGCGGAAACGAAAGTCAAACCCGAGACCGATGTATCGGATAACAAGGTGCGCATGGGCATATGGATAAAAGACTCTGCATCGGGCATCGGTACAATGACCTTTATCGACCCCGAAAGCGGAAAGTTCGGCGCTCTCGGACACGGAATTTGCGAAACGGACGGAGCGGTCGTGCCGATTGGCGGCGGACGGATTTCAAATGCCGAAATCACTTCGGTTCAAAAAGGCGAAAAAGGAGTTCCGGGCGAGCTTGTCGGTATATTCTCAGAGGACGAGCGAGCGTGCGGCGAGGTTGAGATGAATACCGATAACGGGATATTCGGAAACATTGCGCCGAGCATGCTCGCCGAGTTCGAAGGCCGTGCCGTTCCCGTTGCGAACCGTGACGAAGTATCCGAAGGTGAGGCGACCGTGTTATCGAATATCGAAGGGAACAAGATTCGCGAATATTCGGCGGAAATAGTAAAGATAAATGACGACAAAGATGCGTCAAAGGGAATGATTGTTAAAATTACGGACAGTGAACTTATCGAAAAAACGGGCGGAATTGTGCGCGGAATGAGCGGAAGCCCGATAATTCAAAACGGAAAACTTGTCGGTGCAATAACACACGTATTTATTAATAATCCCGTTCGGGGTTACGGAATATTTATAGAAAAGATGTTAAACGCCGCATAAAGTTTTCGTTCCATTTTAAAAACGGGGTCAATGCCGACTTGGGGCTTTGACCCCGTTTGTTTGCTAAGGTAAAAAATTATGTGCAACAGTTTTCTGACCGAGATAAATAAGCATCTGCCATTTGTCCGGCATAGTATCGCCACTTTCAAACATAAGGCAAACTGCTGTGCAGCTAACGGATAAGCCGGGTATTCGCCAGCGATAAACTTAAATGTTTTTGGGAGCTTCACAATATTCTTAAAAGCCATACGCATAGCTAAAATACAAGCTCCGACACCGCGGTTATCGGAAACTCTGTAACCGATGATTGAGCGGGAAACAGCGTCCATAATGAGCCGGAGATAACCTTTAATACCTTTAACTTTTATGTATGTTTCATCAGCGACAAATATGTCGGATTTGGGATAATTAAAGTTATCTGTAAAAGGCTTGACAAGAAATCGGCGTTTTTATGACCGCTGCGCCGTTTTCATAGGTATTTGTTATTTTAAACTTTCTTTTATTTTATATTCGCTCGGCGTACATCCTGCGTGTGCCGAAAAGGCACGGTTAAATGTGCGTATCGTACCGAATCCCGTTTCATAGGCAATTTCGGTATAACTCATCTTTCCTTCTTCGATAAGCCGCATTGCCTCGTGAATACGCATCGAATTGATATAGCTCCTGAAACTCATCAAAAGGCGGTCGCTGAAAATATGCGAAACATATGATTCGCTCAAATTCAATGCCGCGGATACGGTGCTGACCGTCACCGCCTCTCGATAATGCTCGGCGCAATAATCAAGGATGTTCTGAACAGTCTTTGCGTCACTGCTGCCCATTTCGCGAAACTCCATTTGTTCGAACAGCCGACCTATAATTGCTGTGCAATACCCTCGGCGAACCGAATCGACATACTTGCCCTCGAACTCATACGCATCGGAAAAAAGCCGCCGTATCTGCGGCGACACATTCGGAATATGCGGACAAATCGGAAGTTTTTTCGAGAAAATTCCGTTGTACTCACTGACCGCACCGGGACTTACAATCAAAACATCCGCCAAATCATCTCGTCCGTTTCTGTAATCATGAATCCTGTTCGGAAAGATTATAAGACAGTCGCCTTCGGATAATTCATAACAGCTTCCGTCTATATACGCGTCACACTTTCCGCGGCGCATACATACCATTTCAATTTCGGTATGCAGGTGCGTAGCCCATTCAAGGTCGCCACGCAGGGCGGTTGTTCTTACATTACGTTGTTCAAAAAACAAATTCATAAAATTTCTCCATATAATCTGTGCCGTTTGTGCGTGTGTCACAATCCTGTAGGGGACGGCGTCCTCGACGTCCCACCGTGGTTTTATAAACCATTATGTATGTCACGATTTGTAGTGCTCCGTAACATTTAAAACTTCACCACCACACCTCATCCGAGCGGCTATGCCACCCACCTGTCTCCACTACCGCATTGGTCAAGCGTAACGCTTGCAAAATCTATTTTTTGCCCTTATACAGCTTATTCTTAATACGCTGCAGGGCGTTGTCTATCGATTTGGGCGTTCGGCTAAGCTCCGCTGCAATCTCGTGATAATTCATACCGCCGAGATAGAGCGACAGCACCGTTTTTTCCAAATCGCTGAGCTTGCTCTCTATCTCCGCGTTTAGCATTTCGTTCTTTTCTCTGCGCAAAAACATTTCTTCGGGGTCAATCGTCTTTCTCGCCGCAAGCATATCAACAAGCGTTTTATCCTCGTTATCGTCATACAGAGGTTCGCTGAGCGAAACATACGAATTAAGCGGAATATGCTTTTGCCGTGACGCCGCTTTTATCGCCGTTATAATCTGGCGCTTTACGCACATTTCTGCAAAACCGCGAAATGTCGGCTGTTTTGTTATGTCAAAATCACGTATTGCCTTAAACAGACCTATCATTCCCTCTTGAACAATGTCATCTCTGTCCGCACCGGCGATAAAATATGCCTTTGCGCGGCTTTTGACAAGGTTTTTGTACTTTGCCAAAATATACTCTGTGGCACGTCTGTCGCCTGCGGCTGAAAGCTCAACCACTTCTTCATCCGCCATTTTTTCGTATTCAAAAGCCGCTCCGCCAACGCGTGCGCCGAAAGATTCTCCGCCATTGTCAGGCTTTTCAAATTTTTCCTTGTCTTTCATTAGTGCCACTTCCTCTCTCAAAATCCCGAAATATGCACATAACAGCGCAAGATGCGCTGTTATGATTGCCGAGTATTTTAACACAGCAAAAACGAAAATCAGCCTCTCAAAATCAGGGTTCGGATTATTCTATTTCGGCTATGCTCTTTATTACCGTTGATATTTATTCTCTTATGCAAGTAATTCCTTTGTATCGCGTGCAATCATAAGTTCCTCGTTTGTGGGAACAACGACAACCTTAACCTTGCTGTCGGGGGTACTTACGATTTCTTCTTTTCCTCTTATCTTTGCGTTCTTCTCTTTGTCAAGCGAGATTCCGAGGAACTCAAGGTTGTTTGTGATAGCCTCGCGCATCTTTCCGTCATTCTCGCCGACACCTGCGGTGAACACGATAACGTCAACGCCGCCCATCTGAACGATATACTGACCTATATACTTGCGAACGCTGTATACAAACATATCAAGAGCAAGCTTTGCGCGCTCGTTGCCCTCGTTCGCCGCCGCGTCCAAATCACGGAAGTCCGAGCTTACGCCCGAGATTCCGTAAACGCCCGACTCTTTATTGAGCAGGTTATCAACCTCGGCAAGCGACATTCCCTTTGCATCGGCAATAAACTTAACGATTGCGGGGTCAATGCTTCCACAGCGTGTCCCCATAACTGTTCCGGCAAGCGGAGTAAATCCCATAGATGTCGCAACAGACTTTCCGTTCTGAACCGCCGTCAAACTCGAACCGTTTCCGAGATGACAAGTGATTATCTTTAAATCTTCGGGCTTTTTACCGAGGATTTCGGCAACACGCGCGGTAACATATTTGTGCGATGTTCCATGAAAACCGTAACGTCTTACTTTATAATCGGTGTAAAGCTCATACGGAAGTCCGTACATATACGCCTCTTTGGGCATTGTCTGATGAAAAGCGGTATCAAACACGCCGACTTGGGGAACGCCCGGCATTGCTTTTTCACAAGCCTCGATACCTATAAGGTTCGCCGGGTTGTGCAAAGGTGCCAGCGGCGTACATTCTTTTATTGCGTCCTTTACCTTATCATCGATAACAACCGACTTGCTGAAAAGCTCGCCGCCGTGTACGACACGATGACCCACCGCGGTAATCTCGCTCATATCCGCGATAACGCCGTGGTCTTTGTCTGTCAAAGCGTCAAGAACCATCGCGATTGCATCGGAATGGTCTTTCATATTTTTTTCTATTACAACCTTATCTTTTCCGTTCGGGGTGTGATTGAGTTTTGAACCGTCAATACCGATTCTCTCGCACAAACCCTTTGCCATAACAGCCTCGGTATCCATATCGATAAGCTGATATTTGAGGGATGAGCTCCCTGCGTTAATTACAAGAACTTTCATATTTAAAATTCACCTTTCAATTTAAAATCTTTATTTATTCTATACCGAGTCCACATTCGGTATGCCAAATCCACATAAATTATTGAGCCTGTACACAGGTAATGGCAACAACCCCGACAATATCGTCTGCGCTGCATCCTCTCGACAGGTCATTTATCGGCATCGCTATACCCTGGGTAACAGGTCCGTAAGCCTCTGCTTTTGCAAGTCGTTGAACCAGCTTATAACCGATATTTCCTGCGTCAAGGTCGGGGAACACGAGAACGTTTGCACGGCCGGCAACAGGGCTTCCCGGTGCTTTTGATGCGGCAACCTCGGGAACGATTGCGGCATCTAACTGTAACTCGCCGTCAACCGTAACATCGGGATATTCGCTCTTACAAATTTCGGTTGCCTCAACAACTTTGGTTACATCGGCGTGCTTTGCACTGCCCTTTGTAGAATGCGAAAGCATGGCAACGAGAGCCTTTTCCTGTACCAAAAGTTCAAACGATTCAGCCGATGATGCGGCGATTGCCGCAAGTCTTTCGGGGTCGGGGTTCTGTTCGAGACCGCTGTCCGCAAATATGAATGTTCCGTCAGAGCCGTATTCGCAATTCGGAACAACAACCAAAAAGAATGCCGACACAAGCTTTACACCCGGTCTTGTCTTTATAATCTGAAGGCTCGGGCGCAGTGTATTCGCCGTTGAGTGACAAGCACCCGAAACAACGCCGTCCGCATCTCCGGCTTTAACCATAAGACATGCATAATACATATAGTCGCCGAGAGCGGTTTCTTTTGCCTGTTCATATGTCAAACCTTTTTTCTTTCTCAATTCAACAAACAAATTGAGATATTCCTCTGTTTTTTCGTATGTATGGGGGTCAATAACGGTTGCGCCCGAAATATCATATTCATTTCCGTATTCTGCGATTTCCTCGGGCGTACCCAATATAATCAGATTCGCGATTCCCTCTTTTAAAATCTTTTCCGCCGCTTCGAAGGTTCTCTTGTCCATCGATTCGGGAAGAACGATAGTCTTTTTATCAGACTTGGCTCTTTCTTTAATTGTTTCCAAAAACTTACTCATTTAACGTGCCTCCATGCTAATTTAAACAAATATAACTGTAAAATTTTATTAATTGGTTAAAACCATCTGTTCTCTATTATAATACAAAAAAATTCAATATACAAGAGGAATTTGTAAAAAAATATATATTTGTGCAACTTTTTGCGCAAATCGCCGTAAAACCGTTCGCCGCAGCCGAAAAACGCATCCGAAATATATTTTTCGCTTGACATTTTTGATTTATGTGATATATTTAATATAAAAATTATAATCGGAGCAATGCTCCTGCTTTGCTTGCAAAGAGCAGAGCTTGCGACAGATTGCAATAGTCGCAGG